>UMDF01050193.1_pt1 | contig 22193 bp, 30 predicted proteins | sample 1964421 | NCBI WGS metagenome assembly UMDF01 (sample SAMEA4835987, study PRJEB28245) | human gut metagenome | biome: gut microbiome; material: fecal sample | place: Denmark | collected 2008
TTAGGGTGTATACCATCTGAACTCATCATATCTCTTAAAGAGAGAATATTTTCTGCTCCAGGAACTGTCATATAAGGGCGATGGTCATACGCTGCTATTGTCCTATACACTGGCATCAATTTATATCTCAACGCGAACTGGTTATTTCTATCTTTGAACGCTACCCCGAACGGCGCAAAGTGAACAATCGCATTAGGATAAGTGTTCTGTACATATGTTATCAATGTGTTGATATTGGATCTAACCGTGTCGGTTTTGTCAGCATACGCTAGTTCGTTATATCCTCCACCAATCAGCACATCCGTTACCATCTTCTTATTATTCACTTGAGACTCCACACCTTTGAGAAGCGTCAGATAGTTATTAGACGGGTTAGAGAATGACGCTCCTCCTTTGTGATTAATGTATATGTTATCAGCAGAGAAGTGGCAATCTACTAGTTTGCTTTTTAATCTGTCACACCATCCTGTGGTACTTCCATCAGGAGTATAACCATCTCCATAACTGTCACCAATGAAAATCAGTTTTCTTTTGCTTCTGTCTTCTAGATTCATCTTAGTTCCTACCACCCTTTTTCCGTCGCCTGAATAGGCGATTAAGCCTTCTTCGATATTGTCAGCATTCACTGTACTGTCCGATATATCAATCAATGTTTTTTTATTGTATATGACCTTATTAATGCTCATATAAAAACTCCTATGCGATTGTTACTGTAGTTCCGCCAGCAGAGTTCTCACTTTCTGCGTATGGAATCGGATTAACAGTAACCTGTGATAAATAGTTGTATCCCGTATCGGGCATGATTGTTTGCGCAGTTGTACTAGGTGTCACTGTCTTCTGCTGAGGTTTAGCACCTTCTGTACCCGACATAGTACCTTTGATGCCTAGGATTGTTACTCCATCACGAATATTCGTAGGAATAAGTTTAGCCTGTTCTGCAGTCGCAATCTGAACATTGCCTGAACCATCGTGGAACCCCTGTGGAATCGTGTATACCTGTGCCTTGGTTGTGATACTTCCTTTAACAGAGCCATTATTCTTCATAGTACCTGTTAATTTAGTACCTCTTGCATATGCAGTCTTTCCAGCTAGCATTTCAGCAACTGCCACAGTCGCATCACCAGAATCTACATCAAATGTACAAGTACCAGTGACTGTGGCACCTGTCTTATCATGAAATGTTAGATCCTTCAATACTTTGTCTGCTGTTGCAGTGTCACCTGTCAAGTCGATTAATGTCTTGCCACCATAGACGACCTTATTTATATGTTTAGTTTCTGCCATGTTATAATTCCTTTCCTATATAAACTGTATTTCCACCTTCATCGTTTGATGTCTCGAAGAAGGGGATTGCGCTAATAACCACATCTTTTTTCATTAGCTTATCTTTAGTATCTAGTTGTTGTTGTTTGATTGCTGGAACAACCTCATACTCTCCTAAATAAGCATCATAACTTTTGTCAACTTCAAAAAAATCATCATAATGGAATTTGAAGCCGTTTTCCATATCATGAACTTTAAATTTAAAAGATGCGTCATTAGTATGAAATTTTAACCTGAATCGAATATCATTAGACCTAAATAGCACATCAGATCACTCCATCTTTTAAAATCTTATCAACATATATTTTAATGATATCTGATGCGATAGCTTCACCATCTCTTGTAATTCCTCTCACCTGTGCTTCTGCCTGTAGATTCTCTTTTAATTTAAGAGTTTCTTCCTGTGTAAGGTGTATTTTTATCTGTCTTCCTTCAAGCCCTTCACATTCAATTTTTTTATTGAGCATAATTCGCTCATTTTGAGCAATCGTGAAATAAGCGTAAGAAAGTGTAGATATATCAAAAGGAAACTCACATGTTATTGTTGGTGATGTACCTCTAATCATATGCATCACCTCCTATCTGAGCATCATGTGACTGCCCGAAAGCCATGTTCCTTTAGGAACGGTGCAAGTTTTCATTGTGAATACACAGAAACCGTTCTTTGCTCTGGAATACTTAAACCAGATTGGATAATCTGGACTAACAGAAATATCAAACATGAAAGCTGTATGTGTTTTAAGAACGTTTTTCATTGTAGAATCATTTCCGAATTTTTCTCCATCAACTGTGGCCGTCATATGCCAGTCATTTGATAGATTTCCATACCAGTAGAATTCCACAATAGTATCATTCCATTTAGCCTCTAACGTAATACCATTCTTGACATCGAGAACATCATGCCCATAGAATTTTGTTCCGCTTTCTTGTGTATTGACCTTATCAATAAGTTCTCTCATACTCATGTATTCCTGACATTTACGCTCAACAGATGTGATATTTAAGCCATCTAAATGCACCGCATATAATACTAAGTCTCTTGTGCCTGTACCGCTGTATATGTCGGTCTGATTGTATGATGGTTCTGCTCCACCTGCTGGACCTTTAATGACTGTTAGTCCATGAGTCTCTTTTGTACCGTTTGTATTGAATCTAGCCACGATCAAGTCCGTCCTCTTCACTCCGCTTGTGCCGTTTTCAATACGTATTGTTTCACTTCCGACAATGCGCATGAATCTGCCGTAATTGCATAATATGCCGTCAGTAATCTTAATTTCATTGTTGGAAACAATTTCAGCCGTCATTCTGCTTCCTGCGTGTAAAATGCCCTGAAAGTCATATAACGCTAGATACATATAGCCATGTAGTTCGGCACTGACTTCAGCATCTGTAATATTAATGTTCTTTATCACTTCGCATCACCTACCTTATAAGAAATTGAAAGATCATCATCACTAATCTTGATTATTTTTTGAGTTATAGGCTCTTTAAAAGATATGCCTGTTATATTTTCTTTTGCTCCGACAATGTCAAAGAGTTCTGCATCATCGGCGTCAAAAGAGATTTCCAGCGTATCGCTCTCGTTTGCTTCTGCTACCTTCTCGGTCGCATTCTTGATTAATTCATCACGTTTTTCAACATTTACATCCTCATGTTTGTATGTCTTCCTGTTGAGCCCTGTATAAGTCTCATTGGATTCTGACCATGAGCCGTCTGACTGCAAGTATAGATTGATTCTTAATCTATCCAATAATTCACCTTTACCAAGACATAAGATGTGATTATACGGCTTAGATTTCGTTTTGACGGTCATATCTATCTGATAGTCATTGTCATACTGTAGCGTGTCGCTCAAATCGTTGATTTTTTCAGCATATAGATGGACTTTCCCATCTATCTGATGTTTGATACATAGTCTCGCATTACTAGCGCCTAGCGCCTTCTCTAGTGCCTGTAAAAGATTTATATCACGCACATCATATTTAACATTGATATTACTAGCGCCTATATTATCGACTACAAATAAACCATCGAATCTGTCACCAATCAACGCATTGATACATGTATTAGCTTCAGCGTTCAGACTTAGATATGCACTTCCTGTTGGTGGTTGTACATATTCTTTTTCCAGTAATCCTCTAAATGTAGGGCCTATCATAGTGATGGTATTGCCTGATGTATTAATCTTTAAACGCTGGATTATTCCACCAACTTCACTATCTTCCTTGTAAAAAAGAGACCCCACAGTAAACAAAGGGTCTCTATCTTCCAAGGATAATGCCAATTCAAAATCGTTCTTTGATATGCCGTATTTTCCGATTTCAACATCAGCATCAAAATGACTGAGATAGCCTAATTCATTATAATCAGCATCTGTATAGATGTATTCTAACCCCATTTAGGCTCACCTCTTCTTTCAATCAAGACTATGTCAACTTTTTCAACTCCAACTGTAGTTATGTCAAATGAGCCTTGAGGTATCTTCTTAAAAGCATCATATGACTTGTTACGACTGTTGAATATATTAGACTGCACTCCATTAGAAGAATATTTTGTGATAGTCTTCTTGAACGTGTCAATCTCTGCATATTCTTCAGCGTTCAAGGTTACATATAACTGATAAGTATTGTCACTGATATTGATTATAGGGTTCGTACATCTTCCATAAATGCGCATGATCATATCTGTATCAGTAAATGAATTATTTACAATGTTAACCGTCTTCGGTACTGAATACGTAAAAGGATACGTGAAAGGATATTTAGTGACTGTTCTCGAACTGCTGGAAGTGAAGTCAGCAGTGTAGGTTGTCTCTTTAATCCAATAAGAGTCGTCTGTAGTGATTTCAACACTTAAATATAAGAGTCTCTTATCAATTAGATATTTGCTTTTAGTGGACTTGATTGCATAGCAATAATATTTATAACCATTGATTTCAAAATATCCTTTCTCTTTTTTTAGTATGTCTATTTCAAAATGTTCATAAAATTGGTTTTTAATCTCACTGGCTTTCTGCTGATCAACAAGGAAAACAAAGGGGATTGTCTTAGTGACAACCCCTTTATAAAATCCTGTAATCCTATTGTTATTCGTTTTAACGCTCCACTCAAAATCACGTAAATCACTATAATTTGCAAAGATACCAAGAGAAGTAAAGTCGAGTGTTTCATTGTTTGAATTTGTATGTTTAATTTTATCCAGCATATTTTCTCACAATCCTTCCTACTTCTCTGCCATCTAACATAACAACGAAAGAACCGTCATTTAAAGCTTTTACGATAATATCGTGCATTCTATCTTCGTCAGATAATAAAGCAATGATTCTATGCAACGCATCTAGAATTTCATCAGCCCTATTGTTAGATGCCTGATTAATCATCTTCATTAATGTATCTCTTCCGGCCACAACTTCAGCGCCTGCTTCTCCAGCACCGAGCATCTGACCGTTAGACATTCCAAAAATAGTTGGAGCGTCCAAGATCATTGGATTGTCCATCGCTTGAGCGTACCATTTAATGCCTAGTGATGGGATTTTCCCCTTTAATAAATCCCCAACGTTCCAGCCGTTAGGTTTGATATTAAAATGAGGTAACGGAATATGAGGCCATGATATTTTAAAATTAAAGAATCCTTTAATTTTGCTTATGATGGCTTTCACAAAATTAGCAGCAGCACTCATTGGCGACATGATGGCACTCTTGATACCATTCCACACACTTGAGGCATGTGACTTGATAAAGTTAAACCCAACTCTAACACCGTTCTGCAGTTCTCCTATAATCGCCAATACTTTCGTCTTGGCATCAAACATAGGACTTTGAATTACATTCTTGATGTTATTGAAAATGCTTGATACGTGGCTTTTTAGACTGTTAAATAGGTTCTTTGCTGTATTGACAAGAGAACCACCCATGCCGCTTATACCTTTAGCAATTCCGCTGATAAGCCCTTTTCCTAAGTTCCACCAATTAATTGCGTTCCATACGGCAAAAATGGCATAGATAATTTTAGGAATATTGGCAATCAGCGAAGGAATAGCCATTACAAGGCCTTTAATGATTTCGGCGATGATTTTCACACCCCACACAAAAATAGTCTGAGCACTGTTAGAAAATGCATTTGCTAGATTTGCTATGATAGTAGGCACTTTAGATATTAATGTAGGAAGTGAACTCATTAATCCTTGAACGAGATAAAAGATTAATTTCATACCAATGCCTACAAGTGTAGGCAAGTTATTTAATATGCCTTGTGATAATGCTAATAAAATGTCTAATCCTTTAGACATGATAGCAGGCATATTATTGGATAATGCCTGTCCTAAGCCGTCAATTATTTTCCCAAACATCGAAACTAAGGCAGGCAATTGAGAAACAATACCATTCACTAGCTGAACAATCATGCTCATGCCTTTTGATACAATGCCCGGTGTTCCATCCGCTATTTTATTGCTGAATCCATCGACAATGCCTCCAAAGCCTTCGATTGCTTTAGGCAGCTCATTAGTTACTAGATTAAGTAATTCGTTAAAAATAGGAGCGATAACACCAGGCAAAGCGCCAATTAATCCAGCCACTAAATTAATAGCTGCAAGAATTAATGATGGTGCTAAATCAATAATCGTATTCATCAACTGTGGAGTTATCTGTATTAGTGCATTAGGTAGTGCATTAAATACTTCCTTGATTTTTGGAGTCGCGTTTTTAGCGAGAGTTCCTAAGCTGGTAGTGAACTCACTGATAAGCGGTCCGACTGCCTGTTTAGGGTCTGCTAAACCTGTTAAAAGGTTATCCCATGACGCTTTTGTCATCTTCATAGCACCGTCGATGGTTTTCATCGCTTCTTCGCCAGTAGTACCAGTTATTCCGAGTTTGCCTTGAATAGCGTTAATTGCTTTGTATACATCACTTAAATTATTAATATCATAATGTATACCTGTCAGTTTTTCAGCGTCTTGTAAAAGTCGCTCCATTTCTGACTTAGTACCGCCGTATCCCAATTTTAAATTCCTTTGTATTCATGTAAGGTCGTTAATCTTACATCGTTCTCTTATGAACTGCTTTATATCACTATAAAGAGTAGACTATCTCTTGAACGATATAATCGTTCCCTCGCACTTCCAATCACTTGATTGTACTCTACTCACTTTCATAACATTTATTATGTGCTTTCGATAGTCGTTACACCTTACTATTTCTAGTCTTGGCACGGTATTGTCTTTTCTAAGAGTTCCACCGTTTTCACGAGGTTTTAGTTGAACTATTTTGTTAATCCAACATTGTGTAGTTCTGCTTTGAGAACCCCTGATAAGCGTTTTGGATATCTTCCATGTTGGTACCCATCTTATTCGCATTATCAGCCATATCAATAACAGCCATATTAGCAACCTTAGCCGCTTCTGTCTCATTGGCTGTTGATTGCTTTAATGCTGCAGCAAAAGAAGTAATGGTGTTCATATAATCATTCGCACTCATTCCAGCTGTCTTATATGCAATTTTCGCATTATTCATGACTTCTGTCTGCGCCTGTATTAACTGATCATATTTTCCTTTCGCTTGTCCGACAGTCTCGCCGATTGATTTAGCGTACTTCTTTAGGCTCATGCCCTGAGCACCAAATAAGGTTTCGACACCACCAGCTAACTGCTCATACTCCGAATAAGAAGATACAGCGAACTTAGTAATAGTACCTATTGCAGCACCTGCTGCAGCAACTCCCTTAACTGCTAATTTTCCAATCTTAGGAGCGAGTTCTCCTATTTTGCTAACGTGCTTTTCTAGTTTGCTCGATTCGTCTTTTGCTGTGTTAGTAGTGTCTTTTAAATCCTTCTTTGTCTTATCAACGCCTTTCAATCCGATGATGCCAAAGAGTTTAAATAATTCTAACATTTATTTCCCCCTCTCTTTTTCTTAAAGATTAGGATTAAAATTGTTAAGAATTTCATAGGAGTCATTTATAGTTGTTTCCATCTCTTCATCTGTCATTGTTTCAGATGTTTCAATTCCTGTGTTTTTCTTCCACTTAGCCATCATTTCATTTTTAAAGTCAGCAAATGACTTGTCGTAAACTTTTGATTTCCAAATGTCGTATAGTTTTTCATCTGACACATTGTCAGCAAGTTCAGAAATGAACTCTGAAAAATTAGAAAAAGAGATCATGTTATCAATCAGTTCCATGGGGTTGGAATACCTCTTATAAACCAAATCCATGAAGCCGACTTCTCCTATTTCAGCAATCCAGAAACAACCTTGTAAAAATCTTTGAATTCATCTTTTTGAAAGATTTCAATAATCATCTGTGCAAGTTCTGCAAGTGATAAGCATTCAACCTGCTTTCTATTTAGATTACTTACAGCTGACAAGAATTCAAAAACCTCATTTTCACACTTGCCAATGTTTTCAAAAATGACAGAGACACAAGAAAGAATGATATTGAAGCCAACTTTTTCAGTTAGTTCCTCTTTTGACAATCCTTCTTTATTTTCTGCTAGTTTAGCAATTTCATTTGCGTTAAAGCATTTTTTGAATTCCATGATACCAAACTTATTGATTAGTTTAATGATTAAAAATGCATCTGTCGCTTTTAATTTTCTTAATTTATATTCCATAAATAACTCCTTTCAATTCTTAATAATGGTTATGCAGCTACCGCATTAGGGTAATAAATGTGATAAGGTAGTACATTCTTATCAGATTGCTCTAATTCCGCATAACATTCAAATTCTGCTTCAGGTACTACCATCTTTTTATTTTCGCCTTCAATAGAAAGTCCTGATGTGCATAAAGCTTTATCAAAAATAACAATGATTGGAGTTCCATCAATCTTCTTTCCGACATACGCTAGATTTTCATAATAATCGCCTGTTTCAATCTGTGGCTTAGATACTAATTCTGTATATCCTGTCTTTCCAGCGTCTGCTGCTTCTTTAGCAAAAATAGATTTCTTAATAAAGTCAGGAGTAATTTCTGCCATTTTAAACTTCATTTTCGCAGTTTCTCCAACTTTTAGGGTACCACCAACAAATTTTACAGTCGCTCCATCAATATCTAAGTCTAATAATTCCGGAGTAATTGTTACTGATCCACCACCTGAAGTGGCGCAAAATAATGATTCTACAAAATTCCATTTATTGCCTTCGTATTTCAAGCCTTTATGAATAGTTCCAGCACCTAGCATAATGTTTTCAGGTGTTTTGGCTGTAATTCCACTTGAAGGAATGATTTCATCTGCCATGTATTTATACCTCCCATTCTTGGATTGTTAAATTAATCTGTATTTTCTGTAATTCTATATCGTCTACACGAATCGGCATTGAATAGTCAAAATATACTGCTATGCCTGTTCCGTTTGATAAGATGGCTCTCTTATCTTTGAGGGCCTTTTTGATAATTTCCTTTTGCTTTTCTAATTCTAGATAACTGCCTCTTGTTACACCTGTAATGATAAAAGTGGTTTCCTGGTAATTGGTCTCTGCACTGTATTCACTTTCTAAGTACTCGCCAACCCAATAAGGGTATTCAACCTTATCAGTCTTGTAATAGAGAAAGTGATAGTTAATAAGTGGCTTTAATGCTTTAGAAATAAAATTCAAGCCTTCTAGTGTCATTTTCCAATATCTCCAAAAATTTCCTCGGCTCTTGCTTGAATCTTCTTCTTAGAGGAGTTCTTGGCTTTCTCGAGCGCTCTTGATGGTGCTTTTCCTGTAGTAGTAACCCATCCGTATTTAGGATGCTTATACTTCCACTTGGTTTTTCGGCCGTTTCCTTTAAGTGCGTACTCACCTGTGCCGAACTCTTCCCATATAGCATTCTCTTCTGCTGAACCAACAATCCCAATCATATTGTCAGCGTCTACCACGTGCTCCCACGAGTTTTTTAACTGACCAGTGTCCACTCTAGTGTTTCTTTTAACTTGTGACTCAAGTTCTCCGCTTGCTTCTTCTAAGAATTTTAAAGCTGCATTCTCAATTTCATCAATGATAAACATTGAGTTATCTTCAAACTGTATTTTGCTCATTCTGCGCACCTTTGTATCGTAAATAGATTTCTAAATGTTGATGCAATCCCATTGGATCATCAATGAGAGTTACATCATAGATTTCATCGTTTACAATCAACCTTGAGTTATCAGCGTTATAGCCTTTCAAGTCCTTATAATCACAGATGAAAATGTGGGTTGATTCCTGTACCTTTGCATTAAAGTTAGTGTAATGACTATCACCACTTGACAAGTCTAAGAAGCCAAACAAAGAGATTGATTCCGCATAATCTTCAATAGGCTCACCGATTTCGTTGAAAGAATAGATGCACTTTTGAAGAACTGCTGTAATATTTCCACCTATCATATTAGAACCTTGCTTTCATATAAGGCTTTAGAAAGCCTGTGAGCGACTTTGGATAGCCTAAAGAAGAATTATCCCCATCCATATTAAAGTAGGTCACAGAGTGTCTAGAAATCGTTTCTGACTGTACTCCGACCTTACTTCTATTCTCTTTATCCCATTTCATGAGGTTGATAACCCCCATTTTAATGTCGGCAGGATATTCTATTTTAGTACATAAGACACGAGCCTCATTATTGACAGGCTTATCGACTGCGAAGTCATGCTCATTTGCTTCTGTCACAGTATATAAAGCATCGTTAAAAGATGAATTAGATACCTGTACAGTGTCACCAACCTTAAAAAATTGAGGACCATTAAAAGAAAAACGACCGTCTGAAATATTGGCGGTCGTTCTAAAATTGCGCATCTGGAAATTATTATTAGTGTATTTTCTAATCATCAACTCTAAGGCTTCTAATTTCATTTTAATGATTCCGTCTGAGTCATCTGTATCATTCAAAAGCCTAAACTCTTCAATTGTCATGATCATAGAAAATCACCTCTTTTCTTATTTTTTGAATTTAGCCAGTAAAACCTTTGCTTCATTTGTAACTGCAACTCCATAATATTTAGTAGCAGTAATGTCGTGTTTCTGCTTTTTTGGGAACCATTCATGATCCACCTGAGTATCTTTCTTTAAGAAAATTGTTAATGCTGGTAGCTCTTCTTCTGTGTATTCAGTTTCTGCTGAGTCAGGTTCCATTTTTAATAAAAGATCTAAATAATACTTATCTTTCGCATCAAGTGCTTTTACTTTATCGCCGATCTTCAGAACATCTTTACAACCTTTTTGTACAGTCTTTAAGTGCTTTGCGGTTGCTGACTCTGCTGTTCCATCTTCTACAATAGTAATTGTTCCATCATCCGCTTTTTCATATTCAATGTACTTAATCTTTTTAGACTTCTTGACCCAGCAATCTCCAATTTTTCCGACAGCGCCTTTTACTAACACAGACTGGCCGAATTTATCCGCTGACTTAAAATCTTCGTCTTTCATTAAAGTTGAATGCTGTAAAGGATGAATAAATAATACTTTTTCAATACCGTCTTCTTCATCTTCGAAGATGGCGTCCGCATCTACAATGCCATTGTATGAGATAGCCGCTAATGTTGCAGGATTATAGATATTCTTAGTAGTATATCCTGCATCAACTAAGTCATTATCAACTTTGCCCATGATTGCTTTCGCTAACTGTGTTTCGGCCTGACCAATTGGATTTCCTAATCCGGAATTAATGACTGTCTGTAAAATTCCGACTGATTTAGCAGCACATTTAATTGTGAATGTATTGCTAGTGGCTGATAAATTTGTTGTCTTGATTTCGCTATCTGTTTTTGATGCTTCTTCAACATCAAAGTCTTCTGCATCTCCAATATACTTCCATGATGGTACTGTCTTTGTATCGCCTGCTGTTCCTTCTAAAGTAGTATCAACTTTCGCATAAGGTGTTAATTTAGCTAATGCATCAATTTTTGCTTCAATCATATCTCCCATAACTTGAGGATTGATTACATCTTTCATTGTTGTAACTGTTGGCATTTTTTTATCTCCTTTTATTTTTTTTATTTTGTGTTCATTGCTTCTTGATATGCTTCAGGTTCTTCGTTGAAAACTTTCAATCTTTCAGAGTAAGGCATTTTTAAAATGTCTTTTCTAGTATAAGAACTATCACCTTTTCCATGGTCTAACTGCCCATTGTCAACTCTCTGATAACCATCTCCATTATCGTTCGAAGCATTTTCAAACATATTTGGGAACTGCGTCTTTAATGCTGACACTGTGTTTTCCCAACCTTTGATATTTTCATTTTCATCAAGTTCTAAGCTTTCGCCCTTTTCTTTCAATTTTTCATTTAATTTATAAGTTAAATAATCAACATCAACTGCCTTTTCAGACATTAAAGCAACTTTTACTGCGCTCTTTAATTTTGCTTCATCTAACTGTTTCTTCAGATTTTCAACAGCCGTTTCATATTCACCGATTTTAGTTTGCATTGCTTTATCATTTTTGCCTGTTTTTTTGAGGTCTTCGATAAGATTATTAGCATTTAATAATTCTGTCCCTCTTGAATCAAATTCTTTTTGTAGTGCATCATATTTACCTTTTCCAACGTACTCACCGCTTGCAAGATTCCCAATTTTGACTTGTTTATCTTTGTTGGCTTCATTACCGTTATATTCATTAATTGCTTTGAAAACCTGTTCAAAAAGTGTTTCGCCTAAAATCTCTTTTAAAAAATCCATATCAATACTCCTATTACTTACTCTGTTTTTATATCTGGTGTCTGCCAGTGTAAGTCCGCCTTTTTAACATCATGCTGGATGAATTTTTAAACCTTTTAAATGCCGTGTTCAGGGCAAAATAAAAAGAGCCTACGTCTAGCCTCTGTTTCTATTTCTGTTTAATACATTGTTTTTATTCTTGTATTGCGGTGGATCATGAGAAAGTTCTACTGTTTCATAGAACTCATGACCACATATCATGCACTCATAGTGCGTTTTTCTGATTGCACAGCCTCTGTTTTTATCGAAGTATCTTCTTGATTCTACCTCAAAATAACAGTGCCTGTGTGGTCGCAGTCCTTCAGACATTAAATACCTCCTTTCAGAGTAAAATAAAAACGGTTCTGAGGAACCGTTTAAATAACTTCTACTTTCTAAACATTAATAGTATTTCTTCAGTTGGACGACTTAGATGATTTTTTCGCAAATACTTTGACAAACCACGCAAATCATAAAAATATTCTCCTGGCTCATACTCTGAACCATTTTCTATAGTCCCAGTGTATAAACCTTCAAAACCTTGCTCAGGCGTAGGATCCGGTATCGGTTCAAATTCTTTTTTCATCATTCTTCCCTCCAATTGCATTTTTCTAATAATTCTTTTGCAGCTATATCATCTAAACAAAAACGATATCCACCCAATGGAATAGCGCCAAATTCATTTACATAATGTTCCAATAATCTACTATTTGCAGCTTTAGATTCCACAAATCCATCATAGCCACATTCTATTGAAGCTTTTGCTGCAATAGCAAACAAATGTGCACCAATTCCTCTGTACTCTTTATTTTTAGTGAAATTACCATTGCTTTTAGGATTAGCAACTGTCCAATGAATATTTATGGTCAAATGATCAGAAAGTTCCTCATACGCAATGAGTCCTTGGATTTCATTATTGCCTTCTGCAAATATAGCTTTTATAGTTTTACCGCGTGGAACCTTTGACCAATCAATATACCATCCACTCGACTTATTATATCCTTTTAATTCACTTCGTTTCATTTCTTTCACAGTAGTTTTGATCACTCTGCCTGTTTTGCATTCGATAAGACAAGGTGCAAACCCATCTATCTCTATGTTTATATTACCATCATCCTTCGAACCTTTCAATCTGTTCGCTGTCATCAAGTATTTTTCTCTAAAGTCTCGAAAATCATCGCTCTTATCAAGCCCATAATACTCGGCTCTTTCTTTCAGTGTCTTGAGTTCATCAGCATCTAAAGCCCATCTAGCACGTTGAAGGAGTGCACATCTGCAGTTTACATCCTGTGAAGCAATTCCAAAGCCTCCAGGATACATGACTTCTATATCATCTACCACAAAAGGCTCGTCTATTTCTGCAAGTTTACCATCAAGAAGTCTGTGCATTGGTCTAGTTCTTCCGTCTAGTGTAGCATCCCACTGCTTGACTACTTCACAGCCTTTAGCCTTTGCTGCATGCTGTGCATCATTGGCACTAAGAACCTGGATTCTATGTCCTTCTGTTCTAGCAATCCTCATTGCTTTATTAAAACCAGTATTAGACGCTCCATCTATGTTTCTAGCGATATGTGCATATGATGAAGATGTGGCTATGCCTCTTGAGATATGCTTTGCAATCTGTTTTTTGAGAACCCCAACATCAATACCCATTCTAGTATACAGTGGTACACTTAATTTGGTGTTCAAGGTCATAGCCCTTGTGACTTGCTTCTCATTGATAGGAGTAATTAGCGGTATGCCTTGGCCTTGGATATCGTACATCGTTCCGATATATCCTGTGTAATAGGAATCTGTTAGATATCTTGTAATGCTGTCATAAGAATCAGCGTTTAAATTCCCTATCAGTTCATCTAACTGCTTTTTGAGATTCTCTTGAAACTTCTTCTGATATATCTGAGATTGAAGCAATGATTTCTGCTTATCATCTAATTCATCAAATACAGAAAGAAGTAAATCAATCTTACCGTTTGAAATCCTTATTTTCTGTTCTACTTCTTTAGCTGCATCTTCATATATCTTTTTTAATTCCTTCAGAAGCTTCTTCTCTTCTCGCAGTTTGGTTTTTTCAACTTCTAGCTGTCGCTTATTCATCTGGCACCACATTGTTTAATGTATCAGTCGCATTGTCTACTTGCTCGTACGCTTCTTTTGGTTTCGGGAGTTTATCTTTGATTTCTTCATAATCAATGTCCAAATAAGCACATATTTCTTTAATAATTGTTTCACTAGGAAGATAGTCAAAAAGAGTGATCATGATGTTAATAAAAGTCTCCTTAGCTTGTGCTTCAATCAATTTAGTTTGTGCTAGTTCCTGCTCATTAGACATGATTTTATGAATGAACTTAAAGTATACCTGTTTAGATTGATAATCTGTCCCTTCACGTTCATTGATATCTTTTAAAACTGCTTTGAGGATTTTTCGCATAAACTGCTTTAATTTAATTTCTAACTTAGAGCATTTTAAATCTAGCAATGAATAAAGAGCCTTAATTGCTATATTAGTGGTTGCATTCGTGTCTTTTAATCCAGACGAGTTCAGCCCCATACCAAACCTATAGATATTCTTTTCATCAAGATCCAATTTTGCCTGTCTTGCTTGGAAAGGAATATCAATGGTCTTGATTTCAACGTTTCCACCCTCACCAACACCAATCATTTTTTTAGTTTTTATATTCTGCTGCAGTTCTTCTAGGTTATCCCCTTCAAAACCACTGACAGCATATAAAGGATGGTCAAAATCAATTAAATTGTTAGAAAGGCTGGATGCCATCAAATCATAATCATCTATCAAGTCTTTAATGATATAAAGACCGCTTCTTTGGTCTTCATTATTATCTAACCTGAAGAATGGAATGTATCCAAAACTTTTTCCATAGATATTGTTATCACTCTTCTTTTTATAGAGTGCATGGTATCTTGGATTGATAGACTCTCCAGGATCTAAAATGATTTTTCCATCATCTTCCTGAACGTAATACGTTACATCATTAGCACTCCATACTTGAATTTTCTTTATTTTCTTATCTTCTTTAACAATCTTATCAATGTACCAATAGATAACATATGAACATCCGTCATCTGTATCTTTTTCTCTTACTTCTACAACTCCCAACGAATCAGCACACATGAAAGATAATTCATCATCTTCGTTCCTGTATGCGTACATGTATTCAAACCCTTTTGAAACACATCCTGTCAGAAGCTTGTGTATTTCAGCAATGAAATTCTCGTTATAGTTGAAATAATCATCTAATTTGTTTTGAAGTTCGGGGTCATCAGATTTAACAAAGCCCTCGTCATTAGATAGCATATACTGTACTTCTTGATCTACTAATTCATGAAAGAATGTATGCGCTATTTTTGTGTTGCTTCTAGTGGTATCCTCGACAAGGTTTCCGTCTGAATCATAATAGAACATTCTGTAATGTTTAATATCATGATTTGCTTTATAGTAATCTCTTCCTTTTCTTGCATACCTTTTAATCTTTGAACCCTTGTCCAAATTTATAAAAAAATTGATTTCTTCAGTTGTCAGCATGCACTCACCCCTTTCTTTAGATTAGCCAATCTGGTTTAGTAATGTATCTTTCTAATGCATATCGCATTGCATCCATCAGATGGTTAAAGTCATCAATAGGAACATTTAAACGTGTTCCAAATTTATCAGTATCCCACGTGTAATTAGATATTTCAGTTATGAAATTCACACAGCGAGGATGAATAATGATTTCTAAATCCTGTATCCATTGAATGCCGTTATTGATACTGTCTTTTCCTTTCTTGGCGCCTTCAATACGTTTTAAGCCATACCCTTTCAATTCTGCTATAGACTTAGGCTCTGCAGAGTCTGCAGTTATCTTTTCTTTTCTGTATCCTAAATCTATTATCCTGTCGGCTATTGCTCTGTTTGTGAGGCCTTTTTCATAGAATTCATCATATACATATAACTTCTTATTTTCTAAGTCTAAAAAAGCCAAGAAAAAAGCCGTTGGGTCATTTGTGTAACCAAAGTCTAACCCTACAGCCATTTTCAATTTATCTTTAATTATTCCAACCTTGCCATCGCGTGCCTCTCTTGCAGTGATCATAGTAAAATCTTCTTCTCTCCAATTCTCATAAATAAGACCTTCAACAATACCCCAATTTCCTAATCCTGCCACTTGATAACGACGAGGATTGTTAACTTTCATTCTTTCAAATAAACGCTTATCAGAAGCATCAAGCCACTCGTTGCATAAATAATTAGTAGTCAATGCTAGTATGTCGTCATCTTTAGTATCAAAAAACCTTTTCTTTAGCCAATGACGCTCATTCCATGGGTTAAAAGTAATTGTTATCTGCTTAAAGAGTGGTGCTGGAGTTGCACCTCTTATTGATTCGTCCAAAGTGTCGAAATCGGTCTCTTTCATTACTTCGTACGCTTCTTCAATCCACATCCAGCATAAATAACCTCTATCAACCGCAATAGATGTAATCTTAAAAGCATCGTCAAGACCACGAAAATAGATTTTTTGCCCCGTAGGAATGTATGTGGCTTCTAGAGGAGATAAAGTGAAATTCCAATACTTATCAACTCCAAGCCTGTGACATGCCCATTTTAAATCTGCATAGCAAGAGTCTTTTAATGTCCTTCCTACTTTTCTAATTACCAATAGATTAGAATCAGGATATTTCATCAAGTTATATATGTACCATAAAGCAGTGGTTTTTGATTTCTTAGAACCTCGCGACCCTTTGCAGACTCTATATCTGCCTTTATAATGCCAAAAATCCTTGTACCCTTTTCCGATTATGTCAGGAAGATATAAGCCATTTAATTCATTATTCAAGGTCATCCTCTCCATAGAAGACGACAGGAACACTCATTTCAACATTCGTGTTATTGTCCGGCTTTTGTCCGATGGTATCACGTACATATTCGGCGGCTCGAACATCTCCTTTAGCAGCTTTATTCAGCATAGATATGGCAATAGCCTCCTGCATAGTGATGTTTTTTCCTTTGATTGCTGCAATGCTCTTAATACGTTCAATATCGGCTTTCTTTCCATTTCTAAGAGGCATAGACAATAATTGTTCAAGGGTTTCTTTAATGGCTCTCTTTTCTCTTTTCGCTTTACCTGATGCTATTCCGCCTTTTCGGCCGTTCTCTCTTCTTTCTTCTGGTGTCATGTTTGCGAACTCATTTTTTGCCATTATCATCACCCCTCTCATTAAACGTTACATCGCACTCCAATATAATCTATGTCTATTTACACCTTTTTTACTGCTACGTACACTTTCACTTTTTCGGAATTCATCTCTTCTCTTTAAATAGTCAGCGTCCATTTTTTTAACATCTTTATCCGATAAAATCTGAGCTTTAGCTTTTCCAATCTTATTTACATGTTTAATAACGGCATCGACGCTTCCAAGCTTATCATATAATACTTGTGCAGGGTCTTTAGAGCCTATACCTTTTAACATATTCTGAATTCCATACTCTTTTACCGCTGGTTCTACCTTTCCGTTTATGACGACGTAATGTCTAGCTTTACCGCCATCTTTTGGGATAACGCTAAAGCCATTGTATTTAGCATTAGAAGCTCTTTTTGCTCTTTTTCCACCTCTTGAACCTTTTGCCATCTTATTTTCCCCACCTTCCTTGTGAAAACGTTTCTATATATTCCACGTTATCATCTTTCAATTCATCCATATATTTGCCATAAACAAGTACTTTACTAGGATGCAGCTTATCAATCATGTTTTTATATTCATGTTCAATGAAGTACTTTCTAGCCTCTTTGTCTTTTGTCCACATGTTGCTGATCAGTACAATACTATTTTTAGGAATGCCGTCCAGATAGAACTCCATGCTTCTTGGGTCTGTACTTGCTCTTACTGTCGGAATAACTGTTATACCTTGTGATTGCAAAAATGCACCAACCCACGCTTTTCTGTATATATTAAAAATCTGTGTAGCAAGTGGCATATCTCCATATGGAGAGAAGTCAGGAGTTGCAACACAGACATACTGTCTTAACTTTTCAACATACTGCTGTGGATTATTCCAAATTCTTTCAAATTGATAGTCATCAATGAAGAAGTGAACTGCCTTACCTGTTGGATCATTGTCAGATAATACATAATTGAATCCTATCCATTCGGAAATTGGTGGCAGTTCTGTAACAGGCTCCAGCTTAGGAATGTCATACTTTCCTTCGCCATCAAACTGCCCATACTCTAGATTAACTATGTTTTCAACTCTTCTTTGTGTTTCTTGTTGATTTACTTCATGCTCATAGTCTTCGTATTCTTCAAAATCAATTGACTCAAACCCAAATGAATCCATGTCTATATTGATAATGTCATCAAGTTCACCGCTTAGGATTTCAAAATCCCATTCAGCTTTCTCTGATACCTTGTTATCTGCTAGTCTAAACGCCTTAACCTGCTCGTCTGAGAGGTCATCGGCTACTATGCATGGAACTGTCTCAAGTCCTAGCTTTAGCGCTGCTTTAAACCTTGTATGACCGCATACGATGATATTATTCCTATCAACAACTATAGGAACCTTAAAACCAAACTCCTTGATGCTGTTCATCACCATCGGAACGGCTTCGTCATTCCTTCTAGGATTGCGACTATAAGGGATTAGATCAGCAATAGACTTCTGTATTATCTTGATGTCATTCATCTGTTATTCTCCTTCATGTAAAATAAAAAGGCACTTATACAAGCGCCTTGAAATCATAGTTCCCTATCAAACTATTTCCACATGTTATATGTTAGCACCTTTATATTACTAATGCGTTTTGATTTTTTCGTGATTTTCCATTTTTTATCATGTATATCAATCTCTAATGATTTTAGATAATTCATCAATACCAGAATAAAGAAAATTTCTTACTGTCCCTACTGAATACTGCATCAAGTCGGCTATATCATAATCACTCATTAGTTCGACATACTTATAAAACAATGCATCACGATGATTCATGTTGTCTAGTTTCTCAATATCCTCACGAATAAGAGACATCTGAGCAATATACTTATCCTTCATCATGATGTAATCGTTCTGAGTCTTATGCTCTGAATATGAACCGTTAGGACTGTCATCATATCTAATTGATTTAACATTAATCATCTTGTTATTGATGTACTCCACTCGATTGCGCATATTCCTATAGCTTTTAAGATAGTTTCTTGTCTCTTCTGGCGTCATTTGATTACCTCCTTATTCAAAAATGAAAAATAAATAAATCACTATCACCAGTACAAATAAAATAAAAAACAAAAATTAACCTCCTTTCTTCATCCAGGAAACATATTGTCTAGATGATATTCTTTTATTTTCTTATACTTTTCTATCTCTTTTTCTTCTAATTCCACATTGAAAGAATCTAAAATCTTGACAATTATCTTCTGTACTTCTAGGCTTCTATGAACCTTTACTTTAAAGCTGTCAAATATCTCTGGTTTAATATTTAACCCTGTTTGATATCTGGTTAAAAAGTCAGGCATAGACATTTTAAGCACATAATACAGATATCTAGGTTCTACTTTATCTTTATCAATCTCAAACACTCCATATTTAGAGTCTACCTTTGTGTCATCATCAAGATAGATCATCTGTCCTTTTGTAGCGCTTAACTGTATTAGAATAGAGCCTTTCTTATAGGCCTTGTTTTTCTTGCTTCTTTCAATTGTTGCTATGTCTAAGAGATTAACAACGTGATTATCCTTCAATTCTTCTTTAGACTTCTCTAAAAAGTCATTTGCAGCATTAAGCATATTTGTATATGAGTGCTTTTTACTGCTCTCTAATTGGCTGATAAGCCTATTTTTCTCTATTTCATAACTTTGAGGGCCTCTCAAATCCTTCAGCATTGCCACGAATTCTTTTTCAGTGGCTTCTATTTCAGTTTCAATCTGTACTAGTTCACTTACTACTTGTGCTAGATCAACAGGCTCTTTTTCTTCTGATGTATCAACATATCGAGGAATATTGAGATTGTAATCATTCTTTTTGATTTTTTCTAGTGAAGCGACATGGCTGAACTTGTCAATATCCTTTCTAAGTGAATATGCTGATTTAATCTTTTCTATCTGATCATTGCTCAAATAGTTCTGCTTACCTTCTTTTACAAACTCTTTTGAGGCATCTATAAAAAGTATATCCTTGTCATTTCTTGTCTTCTTGAAAATCAGCACGCATACAGGTATCTGAGTATTCAGAAACAAATTACTAGGAAGTCCAATAACTGCATCAAGCAGATTATCATCAATCAGTAGTTTTCTAATGCTTCCCTCTTTCGAACCTCTGAACAATACCCCATGAGGTAAAATGAAGAACGCTGAGCCGTTTTCTTTTAGATGTGATAAGCCATGCAGTACAAACGCATAATCAGCCTTGCTTTTGGGTGGAACACCATAATTAGAGAATCTAGCATCATATTTATAGTTATCAACATTATCAAACTTTAGAGAATAGGGAGGATTGCTGATAACTACATCAGCTTTAAACTCATTATCAGCATCCTCTACTACTTCTATATCACTAAACTCACCGTTATTCGTAAGCTTGTAGACTTTCTTGAATTGATTAGTCAAGATATCACCATGCTTAACATATGCGTTTATTCCTCTTATTGATAGATTGAACAAGAGAAGCATCATAGAGTTGTCTGATAACTCCTCTAGATAAAATATACTGTCTCGGTGCTCTTTCCATGCTGAAATAGTCAAACCACCAATCCCACAGCATTCATCGTAAATAGTTTCAGAATGCTGGGGAATTAATCTATTAACTAAATCACATAAGCAATGAGGCGTGTAGTCCTGTTTGAGATTGTTTCTGTTTGCCTGTTCTTCTTGGAAGTAATTAGTGAACCAATCGTAATCTAGATTATTCTCTATCTCTAGAAATCTTTTAAATGTCTTGAGTCGTTTATCTCTATCAAAAAGAATGTCTTTAAGTGCTCCATGTAATTGAAATGATTCTGTAATGCCTAATATTTCATTGATCTGACTTGAAGTAATCACAAGTTATTATTCTCCTTATCCTCTTCGATACCATTCACAACGACCGACACAATAACGAAAACTGCAATAGCAATCACTGATATCACGATTAGAACAGCAACAATCAGCATAACAATAGCAAACGCAGAAAATACATTTCCTAATACCTGTAATAAAAACATATATATCACTCCTCCTTCAGCCATTCTATAGTGCTTTCAACAGTAGTCAAAGGACAGTCCTGACATTTAATATTGAAACAACTCTTATACTTAAAAAGGTGATAATTCAAATCCATGCAAGTAAATAAAGACGCATTAACAAAACGTCTCAATTTCTCTTCATCTACTTCAATGCGACCCATCAAGAACACCTCTAATCTTTTCTAACTTATTAGCTAGTTCTCTATTATCACATTCAGAAGATTCTAGATCATATTCTGTGTCTGCAAGAACGTTCTCTAAATCATTGCAGTACTGTTCCAATGCTTTGGCATAGCGAAAATCGTTAACATGTCCGTCACCGAAACGGTCAAATTCAATAAAATTTTCTTGCTTAGGCTTCTCTAAACTTTCAACATCATATATACTGTCTGGTTTTTTGATCCACTTGATGAAGTTCTCTTTTGAATAGAATGGGCAGTCGCCTTCACAGTCTCCGATGTCACAAGGAACGTTAACTCTATTTCTTGTTAGAGAATTATTAAAGTGTGAGCATGGAGCAATTCCAAACACTTCATCATCTGCCAAGAAGTCAGCGACTGCTTCTAGCTTCTGACTACTCACAAGTTCCATGCTTTTCTATCTCCTTTCTGAGTTCTTCTTCTTTCTGGATTGCTCGTTCTATCTCTCTGTTGATCTTCAATTTTTGGTAGTCTCTGACTTTATCAATATCTAAGTAGCCTAAGCATACTAACTCAGCAATACAGATAAGCACATCAGCCACTTCTTCGTGCAAATTTTCTTCATATTTATCATGAAATCCATATCTTTTTACTTTTGTAATAGATTGGATTAGTTCAGCACATTCTTCTGATGCGATTGTAAGAGTTAGATCATCACCATTAATATGTGCCACCTTATCCAATCCTAGAATTATGCTTTGTGGATATTTTAATAATTCCACTACTCTTCCTATTTCTTTAAACATCTCTAGCCCTCCAATACAAATGTGATCAACTGAGCACCTAGAATATTAGCCAATGTTTCAGCTTCTAATTCAT
>UMDF01031928.1_pt1 | contig 22010 bp, 15 predicted proteins | sample 1964421 | NCBI WGS metagenome assembly UMDF01 (sample SAMEA4835987, study PRJEB28245) | human gut metagenome | biome: gut microbiome; material: fecal sample | place: Denmark | collected 2008
ACCTCTGTAGTTCAGCAGAACAAACAGATATGTTATGTGCAAGAATACCACATGTGGAGTGGAAAGAAGCGCTGTGTTATGATATATCAAGTGATTTCCCTATCTTGTGCAATCGCATGCAATCGTTTGCACTGTTCGTTTCCCACATTTTGCTCTTTCTTTATACTTTACTAAAGTAATAAAGCATATTTTTGTTGCGTCATGCTTTAGGTACTTGAAAGACGTTAGAAAACAAAAGTACGAAAATTATTTTTCGAATAATATATATAGGTAATTAATATTGTTAACTTTAATTTATTAAATGCATGAAGCAAGTTAATCTTAGAATCTGTCAAACGATTCTTACCCTAATGTTGGGGTTGTTCTTGTCAGTTGGCGCTTATGCACAGAACATTACCGTGAAAGGGCATGTGAAAGATGTCTTGGGTGGTGTGATAGGCGCAAGCATAGTGGAAAAGGGAAATCCTACGAACGGTACTATTACCGACCTTGACGGTAACTTCTCATTGAGTGTACCCCAAGGTTCAAATTTGGTGATTTCTTTTATCGGTTATAAGACACAGGAAGTGGCTGCCGCTCCAAGCGTAGTGATTACTTTGGTGGAAGATAGCGAGATGCTGGACGAAGTGGTGGTTATCGGTTACGGTGTGGCCAAAAAGAATGACTTGACGGGGTCTGTTACCGCCATCAAGCCCGATGAAAAGAATAAAGGCTTGGTGACCAATGCTCAAGATATGATGCAAGGCAAGATTGCCGGTGTCAATGTGACTAATGGCGGTGGTACTCCGGGTGGTGGTGCTTCCATCAAAATTCGTGGCGGTTCCTCTTTGAACGCTTCCAATGATCCTTTGATTGTTATTGACGGTTTGGCCATGGACAATAATGGTGTGAAAGGTCTTGCCAACCCTTTGTCGATGGTGAACCCTGCCGACATCGAAACTTTCACTGTATTGAAAGATGCTTCTGCCACAGCTATCTATGGTAGTCGCGGTTCGAACGGTGTCATTATTATTACTACTAAAAAAGGACGAGCTGGCTCAAAGCCTACAATCACTTACAACGGCAATGTGTCTGTCAGTACCAAAAAGAGCTTGATAGAGGTGATGAACGGTCAACAATATGGTGAGTTCATAGAAAAACTTTATGGTGTGGACAGTGAAGCTTGGGGACTGTTGAGCAAGCAAAAAGATGCTGAGGGTAATTATAGAATGACGGAAGACGGTCGCTATCTATACAACAGTACCGACTGGCAAGACGCAATCTATCGCACGGCCATCAGTACCGACCATAACCTTACCATTGCAGGTGGTTTGAAGGATATGCCTTACCGCGTGTCGCTGGGGTACACCAATCAGCAAGGTATCTTGAAGACTTCAGACTTCGAACGTTACACCGCTTCGGTCAATCTGTCGCCTTCATTCTTGGACAACCATTTGAAATTCAATTTGAATGCCAAGGGTATGATTGCCAAAAGCACTTATGCTGATGGCGGTGCCATTGGCGCTGCCAATGCCATGGATCCCACACAGCCCATTTACAGCGAGGATGAGATTCATCAAAAATACTTCGGAGGCTATTGGCAATGGAGCCAGAGCGGTAAGGATTTGAATGACGATACTTGGCAATATACTTCAAACCGCAACGCTACAAAGAATCCTGTAGCCTTGCTCAACCAAAAGGACGATCGCGCCACATCCAAGTCTTTCGTGGGTAATGCGGAAATTTCCTATAAGATTCATGGTCTTGAAGACTTGATGCTGTATGCCAATATTGGTGGTGACTATTCTACCGGTAAACAGACCACCGACATCTCAAAGATGTCCTCAACGAACAATTATTACGGTTATAACGGCTGGGACAAAATAAGCAAACGTAATGAGATGCTGAACGCATACGCCCAGTATATGAAAGACTTCGGAAAGGCTCATCACTTCGACATCATGGGCGGTTACGAATGGCAGCACTTCTATCGCGAAGGTGAATACGACGGATGGGGACTTTATGGTGCAAACCACAAAGAAAAACCCGGCGAGATGTATAACCGCAATGCAAAGTTATGGAAAACGGAGAGTTATCTGGTTTCATTCTTCGGTCGCGCCAATTATTCATTGCTCGACCGCTATATGCTCACCGCTACCGTGCGCTACGATGGTTCGTCACGCTTTAAAGACCATTGGGCACTCTTCCCGTCATTCGCTTTCGGATGGAGAATGAAGGACGAGGCTTTTCTGAAAGATGTGGATGCCATTTCTGATATGAAACTGCGTTTAGGCTACGGACAGACCGGTCAACAGGAAGGCATCGGTGACTACAACTACTTTACTTCTTATAATGTGAGTAGCGGTGTGGGTAGCGGATATCCAATTATCGATGGACAGGATGGGGTTATCTACCGCCCCAATGCCATCAACGAAAATTTGACTTGGGAAACGACCACCACTTACAATGCCGGTTTGGACTTCGGCTTCCTCAACGGTATGTTAAGCGGTAGCGTAGACTACTATTTTCGGAAGACCACCGACTTGATTAATACCGTGTATGTGTCTGCCGGAGCCAACTTCAGCAATCAAGTGACTTCTAACGTAGGTTCGTTGGAAAACCAAGGTGTGGAGATTTCTTTGACTTACCGTCCGTTGCGCGGTGAGATTTGGAATTGGGAAATTACCGCCAATGCCACTTATAACAAGAACGAGATAACAGAGCTGATAGGTGATGAAGATTATTTTGTAGCTACCGGAGGCATCTCGGCTGGTACGGGCGGCAATTGCCAGGCTCATGCTGTGGGGCATCCCGCCTCTTCATTCTACGTTTATCAACAGGTGTATGACAAGCAAGGTATGCCCATCGAAGGCGTTTATGTGGATCGTGATGGAAATGGTGTTATCAATCAAGACGACAAGTATTTCTATAAAAGCCCTGCGGCTCCTTGGACAGCCGGTCTCTCTTCACGCCTGAGTTATAAGAACTGGGACTTCGGTTTCTCGCTCCGCGCCAGTTTCGACAATTATGTGTATAACGATACCGAGGCGGGTAACAGTAATGTTAGCACAGGTAATGTGTATCGTCTGGGCTTCTTGAGCAACTATCCCACCATGGTGCTCGACCGTGCTTGGCAGAGTAATGACAACGTGCTGTCTGACTACTACGTACAGAACGCCTCGTTCCTGAAGTGTGACAACATTACATTGGGTTACAGTTTTGACAAGCTCTTCGGCGCCAAGATTGGCGGACGCGTTTACGGTTCCGTGACCAATGTCTTCACCATCACCGACTACAAGGGTATCGACCCTGAAGTGGGGGGCGGCATCGACAACAATATGTATCCCCGTCCCATCACAGCTTTGTTGGGTCTGACACTTAATTTCTAACTATATAAAAAATAAGTAAAATATGAAATTATATACATTCAAACGTATTGCTCCCTTGGCAGTCCTTGTGATGTCTTTGGGAATGGGCTCTTGTGTAGGTGACCTGGATGTGACACCCATCGACCCTTCTACCGTAATGACACCCAACTATAACTCGCTGTTTGCAAAATGCTATGCCAATATGGCTTTGGCTGGTAACTCAGGCCCCGATGGCGACTGCGATGTGGCAGGCCTCGATGGTGGTACCACCGGTTTTGTCCGTCAGCTGTGGAACGCTAATGAACTTACCACTGATGAAGCTATCTGTTCGTGGGGTGATGAGGGTATTCCTGCATTCAACTTCAACCAGTGGGGAGCCAGCCATCCGATGCTGCGCGGTTTTTATTACCGCTTGTACTTCGGTATTACTTTGTGCAACAACTTCTTGGCGGAAGTGGGCGATAACGCCGATGCTATGCAGAAGGCGGAAATCCGTTTCCTGCGCGCTTATTACTATTACAATCTGATGGACTGCTTCGGCAATGTACCCTTCATGACTACCGTTTCTTCAGAAGCCGCTCCCCAATATACACGTAAGCAGATTTATGATTTTATCGAAAAAGAACTGGTGGGCGACGGAGGTTTGGAAGCTGATTTGGCAGCGCCTATGGCCAATACTTACGGACGTGTGGATAAGGCTGCGGCATGGATGCTGCTCGCTCGCCTCTATCTGAATGCAGAGGTCTATACAGGTACTCCTCAATGGCAGAAAGCTGCTGACTATGCCGAGAAGGTAATGAATTCGGGATATACGTTGTTTAAGGGTGGTAAGGGCGATTGGTCTTCTTACCAAATGCTTTTCATGGGCGACAACGGTGAGAACGGTGCGCAATGCGAGGCTATCTTCCCCATCTTGCAGAATGGGGCTGACTGTGCCAGCTACGGTACTACACTTTTCATTATGGCTTCTTGTTTCAAGAATGATATGGATTACTACAACGGTAGTATCAATGGTACTACCGAACAGTGGGGTGGAAACCGTTGCCGTCCGGACCTGGTGGCTAAGTTCTTCCCCGGCAACAACGCTCCTACTGATGTGACATCTAAGATTGTGACGGCTGCGGGCGATGACCGTGCACTCTTTTGGGGAAAGGGACGTACGCTTGAAGTAACAGACTGTGGTGACTTTACAAACGGGTTTTCTTGCACTAAGTTTACTAACTTCTATGCCGGTTCAGGCTCGCCAAGTGATTCGAAGTTCTGCGATACGGATTTCTTCGCTATGCGTACCGCTGAGGCATACTTGACTTATGCCGAAGCTACGGCTCGCCTGAATGGTGGTCAGGTGACTGAAGCCGGAAAGGCTGCGCTGAATGATATTCGCGACCGTGCCCATGCTCGTAAGCGTGATAACTTCTCGATGAACGACATTCTCGATGAATGGAGCCGTGAGTTCTACTTTGAAGGTCGCCGCCGTGTAGACTTGATTCGTTTCGGATACTTCGGAGGAAGCAACAGCTACAAGTGGCAGTGGAAAGGCGGTACTATGGCAGGTACTACCTTCAGGGAAAGCCTGAACATTTTCGCTATACCCGATACCGATTTGAATGCTAACCCCAACTTGAAACAGAACCCGGGTTATTAATATCTAAAAGAAAATGATAATGAAAACATCAAAAATATTTGCAATGCTCGTTGCCGGAGGCATGGCGTTGCTTACGTCCTGCGAATCGGACCGCGATTCTAATCCTACACTCCTTGAACCGGAAACGTTTGTGCTCAACCAGCCTGCTTATTCCGGTGAAGCTATTGATTTGGCAAACACCTCCTCAGTGCGCTTCACTTGTTCGCAGCCCGAATTTGGCTATACAGCTGCAGTTACTTACAAAGTGCAAGTGTCTGCCACCGGAAATTTTACGGTGTCTGCCGATGAGGTGGAGGAAGGTGTGAAGCCCGATTATGCTGAGCCAGATGATGCGTTTACATCTTGCGTGATTGACGTGAATCCACAGCAGATGGCAAAAGCTATCCAGCAGGTGACACTTACACCCGAGGAGGAAATTCCCGCAGAAACAGAAATTTTTGTTCGTCTAATGGCGAAAGTGGGAAACTTGTCATGTCCTTCCAATGTAATTAAAATGAAGGTGTCTCCCTACTATGTGGAACTGAAAACTGCCGCTCCTGAAGTATGGTATCTCGTTGGTGCGGTAATAGCCGACGGTAAGTGGACCAACAGCTCTGCAGCCATTGGCACTTCAATGATTCCAATGTTCACCAAGAAAGATGCCGAATATGACAAGAAAGCCGGAAAGGGTGTAATTGTATATACCGGTTACATTGCCGATGGCAAGTTCAAGATAGTACGCACACCAGGAGACTGGGATCACTATGTATGCTGTGCAGGCTCTTGGAACGGTGACACATATACTCCGTTTGTACGCAACGGCGATGATGATCCGGGCGACATCTACTTGGGCGCCGCCGGTTACTATACCATCACCATCGACACCAAGGCTGCCAAATGTACCATCCAAAAGGCCGATTTGCAAAATGTAAAAGTTTACCCGATGATGGGTATGCCGGGTACTTATCCCGGTGCCGACTGGACACCTGCCAACAATCCGATGACGGCTGTAGAGATTGTGGAAGGCTCTGAAAACCATATTTGGGTGAAAGATGTGACGCTTGAAGACGGCAACGAATTCAAATTCAGCAATGGAACAGACTGGTGGGGCGGTGTAGACTTCCCGTGGGGATATGCCGGCGCTGACAGCAACATTCCTACCAAGAAAGGAACATACAAGGTGTTCTTCAACGACTTGACCATGGCTTATTATTTCCACGAAGTGGTAACCGAATAACAAACATCTTAAATGAAAGTAAAAATGAAAAGTAAATTCTTATATACCGTGGTATTGGCTACCGCATTTGCGGCTTGTACCGATGATTATACTGACTGGGCGGCTCCGCAGCAAAACGAGCCTGAAGCAGCGAAGAACATTACATTTTCTGCCGCAGCGGGAAACCCCGTTGATTTCGCTACGCTGACTGATGAGAGTGTAGTCTTGTTTACCCCCACCGTGGACGGAGAGGAAGTGAAAAGCGTTGCTTATGAAATCCTTTTGGACAACCAAGTACTGCTTAAGAGTGCCGATGGAAAAGTGGCAGCTGATGAATATGAAAAGGCAGTTTCCGTCATTTACGGACGCCGTCCCGTGGAGCGTACTTTGAAGGGTGCTGTTACGGCATACGTTAATTTGGGCAACCAGTCTGTGAAGAAGTTCGATGAGGTGGAGCTGAAAGCTACGCTGACAGCTCCTGTCATTGAGGATGCTTACTATTTAGTAGGTGGTTTGACCGGTTGGGGAAATCGACCAAAAGACTACAAGTTGACCAATGGTGGAGGCGATGTGTATGACAATCCTGTATTTTCTGTGACTGTACCTGTGGAGGTGAATGCCGAAACCGGTGACCGTGTGGATATGTGGTTCAAGATAGCACCTCAGTCTGCCATAGACCGTTGGGAGGTTGACCCCAACGATTTATGGAACGGTACGTTTGTTGGTGTGGCCGAGAATGGCTCAGGCAATCTGGAAGGCAAGCTGGCGGTAGGTCCTAACGATGAAGTGGCAAAATCATGGTGTATTCCCGCTACGGTGGAGGCCAAGTATCTAAAGATTGACGTGAATATGCTCGATGAGACCTATACAATCACTCTGCTCAACGATCCGGAACTCTACCTGACCGGCAGCAAGTACAACTGGGGAGGTACTTGGTTACCCCTGACTCCGGTGTATGACACTACCGATACTTTCTGGAAGATAATTTATCTGGATAAGGATGAGGAAATAAAGTTCGCGCCTCAGGCCGATTGGGTTAACGACTTTGGCGGACAAGCCACGATTGATGACCAAGCCGGCTCGGGCATGGCTGATTCTGGAGGCAACTTGAAGATAGCCAATGCCGGTTGGTATCTGCTTCAGGTGACCAACGGTGCTACACGCGAAGTGAAGGTGTTGGTTCCCGATGTGTACCTCAACGGCAATACCATTGGCTCTTGGGATGTTCCCGAAGCAGGCAAGTTTACCGTACCCACTACTGCCGACGGTGAGTTCGTATCGCCCGCTTTTGTTGCTGATGACGAAGTGCGTATCTGTGTGAAGCTCGACGGCTTTGATTGGTGGAAAACAGAATTCATAGTGCTTGATGGCAAAATTGAGTATCGTGGCAAGGGAGGTGACCAAACTCGTGTCAGAGTTACGACCGGGCAAAAGGCTTATCTGAATTTTACTGATGGCACTGGCGTGTTCAGGTAACCAGGTGTTTAAATAAAAAAGGCAAGGCTGCTGTGAAGTTACTTATGAAACTTCCGGCAGCCTTGCTGCTGTTATGGACATATCCTTTAAGGGCGTGGCCCGGGATTGTTCTGGAGGGAGCAAGATAGGAACTTTTTTCCGGGAGAGGCTGTCTCAAAATAAAAAACAGAGATAGACTTACTTATAATTTATAAGTTACAATATGAAAATCTCCTGCTTTTAGTCCTATAATTGAAGTAAACAAGGGCTAAAGCAGGAGATTTTTTATTTCTAAGTTTTAATCTATAAGATTTTTACTTTTGCAATTCTATTTTGAGACAGCCTCTTTTTTATTTTCAAACCAACAACACTATTGGGACGAAGTGTCACATTTATAACTTGAATTCAGGGATGAAAAAAAGTTGTAGTGCATTTTACCCTTATGGTCTCATAGAGGTGCTGCATCCCCTTGCTCATCGAGCATACATCTATGAGAGCAACTATGAGGGCAGGGAGTTACTCTCATAACGTATCGCCCGTTTGCTTCGTAATATCCGGGAAAACAATGGTAAGAAAAATACAATCCTATATGTTTAATGTGTTGAATTGTAGAAGTTTAATGTGATAAGGCGTTATGTTTACTAACTGCTCACTACAGATTGGTTGCTATTATACATAAAGGATTTTATCAAGGGAGACGGTACTGGAGCATAAGGATCGGATAGAACCTTTACGAAAAACATCGTGCTATGTATGAATAATGTAGGTTATTGGGGATAAGGCTGTTTGGCGAAGTTTGGCTTGACATGCAAACGTTTTCGTAATCTTATCCATGTTTTCTCTTACGTTAATCTATTTGCCGTTTCTTTTCCGATTATATTTGTGGAACTATAACTTTGAATACTTTATATTATGAAAATTATCAATCAACGTGAGATTTCTGTTTTATGGCATTTAATATGCTTCAGTTTAGTGCTGACATTCACGGCATGTAGTGACGATAAAGAGGAGTTCCAGGAATATCTGACTCCTGCTTTCGGTAGCGAATCGGTTTTTGAACAAGGTTTTAGCTTTGGTGAAGCTGCTTCTTCACAAAGTGTCAGTTTTGAGGCCGGATATCAATGGACTGCTGAGCTGAGTGGTGAGGATATTGGCTGGTGCAGTATCAATCCGGCAAAAGGCTTGTCTGGAAAAGCTACGATTATGGTTTCTGTTGGCAAGAATGAAACCGGAAAAGCGCGGACGGCACAATTGAATATTATATCCGGTTCAAAGAAAAAAGAAATATCTGTCACTCAGGCTGCCAATGCAATTGTTGTTCCGGACGGTTTGAGCTTTACACCGGCAGTACCGGATGCCGACCAACCCCTTGTAATTACTTTTAAAGCGGATGCAAAGTCTGCTCTTTATGGGCATAAAGGAGAGGTTTATGTACATATCGGTGTGGTCAGTGAAGGAACCTGGCTGTTCGTTCCGGCAGACTGGGCGGAAAACACGGACAAATGTAAGATGACTTCAACCGAAGCCAACGTATGGAGCATTACGTTGAACCCGAATATCCGGAAGTGGTTTGGGAGCGGAAAGACACCGGTGAACCGGCTTGGAATAGTGATTCGTAATGCGGACGGCAGCAAGAAAGGGATAGAGTCGGATTCCTTTATTGAGGTGACCGACACAAAATATGAAGGTTTCGTACCTGGTGAGGTTAAAACAGCGGCAGTACCGGCTGGTATGGTCGAGGGTATCAATGTGGTGGATAATTCTACGGTGACACTGGTGCTTTATGACAAAGATACGAATGGAAATCATAAGGACTTTGCGCATGTAGTGGGCGACTTCAACAACTGGACATTGAGCAATGATGAAAAATCGCAGATGTATCGTGATGATGCTTCCGGATGTTGGTGGATTACATTGAAGGGACTGGACGCTGGCAAAGAATATGCTTTCCAATATTATGTGGGTACAAAGGAGGGTGAAGTGGTTCGTCTGGCTGATGCCTATACGGAAAAGATTCTTGATCCTGATAATGATAAGTATATTCCGGTTTCTACCTATAACGAAAGTATGGATTATCCTGAGGGGGGGGGAGGAATCGTTTCGACCTTCAAGATACAGAAAGACAGTTATAACTGGAAGGTCAATGACTTTAAGATAGCAAATCCGGAGCAATTGGTGATATACGAATTGCATTTACGTGACTTCACTGCTTCCAGCGACATCAGTGGTGCGATGGGCAAGCTCTCTTATCTGAAGGCTATGGGAGTCAATGCCATCGAACTGATGCCGGTGCAAGAGTTTGACGGAAACGACAGTTGGGGGTATAATCCTTGTTTTTTCTTTGCGATGGATAAAGCTTATGGGACAAAAACAATGTATAAGCAGTTCATTGATGCTTGTCATGAGGCTGGTATGGCAGTTATTCTGGATGTGGTTTATAATCATGCTACAGGAAATAGTCCGCTGGCTAAACTCTATTGGGATGGTAATAAGACTGCAAAGAATAATCCATACTTCAATGTGGAAGCACCTCATCCTTATAGCGTGTTCCATGATTTCAATCATGAAAGCCCATTGGTGCGTAAGTTTGTGAAGCGTAATCTGCAATTCTTGTTGAAGGAATATAAGGTGGATGGTTTTCGTTTTGATTTGACGAAAGGGTTCACACAGACCTCTTGCACTGAAAGTACAGCATCCAATTACGATGCGGGTCGCATTGCCGTTCTAAAGGATTATAATGCGGCCATCAAGGAAGTGAAAAAGGATTCTTATGTTATCTTGGAGCATTTCTGTGATTCAAAGGAAGAAAATGAACTGGCAGCTGATGGTATGCACTTATGGCGTAACTTGAATAATGCCTATTGTCAGTCGGCTATGGGATATGCTGAAAATAGTTCTTTTAGTAGCCTTTATGAGAAAAACACTGCATGGGTAGGTTTTATGGAAAGCCATGATGAAGAACGCACAGCTTACAAGCAGTCGCAATGGGGTGATGGTGTGCTGAAAACCGACCTTGATGCCCGTATGAATCAGTTGGCACTAAATACAACTTTCTTCCTTACCGTTCCTGGTCCTAAGATGGTTTGGCAGTTCGGAGAGATGGGATATGACATCTCTATTGAAGAGAATGGCCGTACCGGTAGGAAGCCTTTGCATTGGGAATATTTAGATAACGCCGATCGTAAGGGGCTGCACGATGTTTATGCAGGTTTGATGAAGCTGCGCAATGCTCATCCGGAGTTGTTTGATGCAAATGCAACTTTGACATGGAAGGTGGAAACTTCTGATTGGGACAACGGTCGTACATTATTGGTAAAAAGTATAACGGGTAAGCAACTGGTGGTAGTGGGTAACTTTACACATACCGCTACTGATATTGTTTTCCCTGCCACTCCCGGTAACTGGACCAATTACTTTACAGGAAAAAGTGAAACCGTAGATAAACAGGTTAATGTACCGGCTCATGGATATGTAGTCTACACTAATTTCTGATTTCGGTAAGAATCATTCATACATCTTTATCAGCACCCGATTCAGCCAGTTCCAACGGAAACGGAACCAGCGTCGGGTGCTGCTTTGTTTTCCTCCAAAGCGGAGAACGAACTCACGGTAGCCATGCTTGCGGAAGGGAAGTCCCACGTCCATGAATTCCAGGTGGCGGTATCCGCGTTGCTTGGCATCATCCAGTGCTTTCCATACGGCAAGAATGCCCGGATATTGCAGGGCATAAGTCTTGCGCATGCCGCCGGAGAACCATAGGTAGGCGTTGTCATCTGAATAAATGCAGGCGCTGCCGCCGATGATTTTTTCCTTATAAGTAACGATGAAGATTTTGCTTTGCTGCCCTTTTGTCAACTGGTTTTCGAGATGCTGAAAGAACTTGATGCTGGGGAAGTGGCGTCGTATCTTGGAAGAATATACGTGGCGCAACATCTGGGCAAAACAGAGAATCTCCTCTTTGGTACGTGTTTCCCGCACTTGGGCGCCGTTTTTGAGCCCTTTCTTTATTTGCCGGATACGTGACGGGCTGAAACGCTCTTCCACCTTTTCGACGCTGTGCAGCGAGTTGCGCACCCGCAGCCAATTGATGGCGATGTATTGGTTGTCCCGGAAAGATTTGTATCCGAACATGGCATTTTCCAGGTTGCGGAACTCGATGAGAAAAGAATCGCGCAATGCTTCATTGGTAAGCCTTTGCAGCATGTCACTGAAGATATTCTCTTTGTCTGCCTCGTTATTGAAATATTCTCCCGTACCGTACACCTCACATCTTTTGATGATGCCGGGTGGAAACATGCGGACACTTTTACGTATGGCGGCAAGCAGTTTCGCAACGGGCTTGTCATCTTCGGATGCCACAATGAGTATGGGGGTATACCCCGGAGTTGCCTCATAGATTCGGAACAACTCTGTGGAATGGAAGGTGTTGGTGCCTGGCAGGTCAGGAACCTTGCTCCCACGGTAATATGTAGTGAGTTTGAGGGGCATGGTCTGCAAATTTAAAAAATAATCTCGTATCTTTGCAAAAATTATTGTTAATGTGTCGATGTGCACATTAGCATATTAGCACATAAAATCATTATGGAAAGTTTCAGTGAATTGATAAAAGCACGCCGCAGCATGCGGAAGTTTACAGAAGAAGACTTGACACAAGAACAAGTCGTTACTTTGATGAAAGCAGCCTTGATGGCACCCACGTCGAAGCGTAGCAATGCATGGCAGTTCATAGTGGTGGACGACAAGGATAAATTGAAGGAATTGTCCTATTGCAAGGAGCAGGCGTCGCAGTTTATTGCCGATGCGGCATTGGCAGTAGTGGTCGTTGCCGACCCGCTGGCAAGCGACGTGTGGATAGAGGATGCCTCCATCGCCTCCATCTACCTGCAACTTCAGGCCGAAGATATGGGGCTGGGAAGCTGCTGGGTGCAGGTGCGCGAACGTTTTACGGCTTCCGGTATGCCTTCCGGCGAGTATGTGCACGAGGTGTTGGATATTCCTTTGCAGTTGCAGGTGCTCAGTGTTATTGCTATCGGCCATAAGGGGATGGAGCGCAAGCCTTTCAATGAAGACAATCTGCAGTGGGAAAAGATACATATCAATAAGTACGGAGGAAAGTAACAGTGAGTGCAGCAAAAGCAAACAATAACCGTGATACATATAAGGCCACTGCCATCACACTGATTGTATTCGGCATTCTTTACTTGGTGGATAAATTGGTGCATTTTTCTGCAATCGGCTTGCCGTGGGTGATGAATAAGGATAATTTTCTGCTGTATACCGCAGTGATTTTTTTGCTGTTCAAGCATGACAAGTCGGTGGGATTGGTATTGATAGGCTTGTGGCTGATATTGAACTTCGGGTTGATAACTGCCTTACTCGGTACGATGTCCGCTTATCTGCTGCCGTTGGCATTGCTGGTATTGGGGGCTATTCTGTATTGGTTGGCAACAAGATAAGCGTATGGCGGGAAGAAGTATAGAAGATACGTCCATTGCCTTTATCGGTGCCGGAAATCTGGCTACTAATCTGGCAAAGGCTCTTTATCGGAAAGGGTTCCGTATAGTGCAGGTCTACAGCCGTACAAAAGAATCGGCGCAGGAATTGGCACAGACGGTGGAGGCTGCATATACCACGGAGCTGCAGTCGGTTACGAAGGAGGCGCAGCTTTATATCGTTTCGCTGAAGGACGCGGCTTTTGTAGAATTATTACCCCGGATTGTTTCTGGAAAGGAGAATGCTTTATGGGTGCATACAGCCGGCAGTATTCCTATGAATATTTGGCAGGGACATGTAGCGCGTTATGGAGTGCTTTATCCGATGCAGACTTTCAGTAAGCAGCGTGAAGTGGATTTTGGACAGATACCGTGTTTTGTGGAAAGCAACTCGGAAGAGGATGTGCAGCTTCTGAAGGACATTGCTTCCGCCCTATCGGAAAAAGTGTATGAAGCAAGTTCCGGGCAGCGCAAAAGTTTGCATCTGGCGGCCGTGTTTACGTGCAATTTTACCAATCACATGTATGTGTTGGCTGCTGAGCTGTTGAAAAAGTACGGGCTGCCGTTCGAGGCAATGCTCCCCTTGATAGACGAGACGGCCCGCAAGGTGCATGAGCTGGAACCGCTTGCCGCACAGACAGGACCGGCTGTACGCTATGATGAGAATGTCATTGACGAGCATCTGCGGATGCTTGCCGATGAGCCGCAAATGGTGGAACTATATCGGGAGATTAGCGAGAATATACATCGGTTGGCAATAAGATAACCGGATGCCGATACTTGCCTCTTTTGAACTAATGTTTTGCTGTATATAGGTATATTATAATGAAAAAGAAAAAGTGCAATGAGTACCATAAACTATGATTTGAAAAAGATAAAAGCCCTTGTTTTTGATGTGGACGGTGTGCTGAGTGCCAATGTTATCCCTATGAGCTCGGAGGGCGAGCCTTTGCGTACGGTCAACATAAAGGATGGTTATTCCCTGCATTTGGCTGCTAAGCAAGGTGTGTTGCTGGGTATAATTACGGGTGGACGTACAGAAGCGGTCCGCAAGCGTTTTACCTCTTTAGGTTTTGAGGATGGAAATATCTATATGGGTTCTTCTGTTAAAATCCATGATTACCATGACTTCCGTGACCGTCATGGCTTGAAGGACGAGGAAATATTGTATGTAGGTGATGATATTCCCGACTTGGAGGTGATGCGTGAGTGTGGTTTGCCGTGTTGTCCTAAGGATGCTGTGCCTGAGGTAAAGGCTGTGGCTCGCTATATTTCGTATGCAGAAGGCGGTTATGGCTGTGGTCGCGACATTGTGGAACAGGTATTGAAAGTGCAAGGGCTTTGGATGGCAGATGAAAAAGCTTTTGGTTGGTAGTTGTTTCAATCGTTAAATTGTAAATCGTCAAATCGTAAATGACATGGTGTTAGATAATCTGAAGAAATATAAAGTGATTCTTGCTTCCAACTCTCCGCGCCGGAAAGAATTGCTGGCTGGTTTGGGAGTGGAATATGAAGTAAGAACTTTGCCCGATGTGGATGAATCTTATCCCGAAACGTTGCGGGGAGCGGATATTCCTCTCTACATATCCAGAGAAAAGGCGGATGCCTACCGTGATATGATGCATCCGGACGAATTGATGATTACAGCAGATACCATTGTCTGGCTGGATGGACAAGTTCTCGGAAAGCCCAAGGATAGGGAAGAAGCTATGCAGATGTTGCGCGACATGTCCGGACGTACCCATGAAGTGTTTACCGGTGTATGCATCACTACCACTGAGTGGCAACGCAGTTTTGCGGCGGCAACAGAAGTGCGTTTTGCCAAACTGAACGAAGAAGAAATTGCCTATTATGTGGACAAATACCAACCCATGGATAAAGCCGGAGCGTATGGTGTACAAGAGTGGATTGGATTCATTGGGGTGGAAAACATATCCGGGAGTTACTATAATATAATGGGGCTCCCCGTACAGAGGCTGTACAGGGAGTTGTTGGAGATCTAAACCAGATCCATCATTAGAGGGATATCTTTTTCACTGATTCCTTGTCTGACAAGTGTTTCTTTGTCTTTACCGAACATTTCTCTAAAAATCTCCTGCCCGCCATATTCCAAAGCTGCTTTACTGTAAAGTTCTGCAGCTTTTTCTATTTTGCCCGTTCTCCAAGCAACATGTCCGGCATTGAGATAGTCTGCTGCGAGTGGTTTGGAGGCGAGTATCTTTTCGTAATACTTCATTGCTTGTTCATACTTGCCGTTGACAAACGAACACCAGCCTATAGCACGCCATGCTTTGATACAATTGCTTTCGATGAAATCAAGCTTGAAGAAATATTGCAGAGCCTCTTCATATCTTTCCAGTTCGGCAAGGCAGCTTCCGGCGTAGAAAAGGACATTATGGCTTTCCGGCTGGATTGCCTCCACTTTCTTATAGTATTCCAATGCAGAGGCAAAGTCTCTTATCTGGCGGTAGCACGTAGCGAGATGGCGGATGGTCCAGACATGGTCGGGCTTTAGTACATCGGCTTTCAGGTAGGCGTCTATCGCTTCCTTATACCTCTTTCCCTTTTGCAGGCAATAGCCAGTCTTTTGGAAAATGTCTGCATTTGCATGGTTCAAGGCTATCAATTCCTTATAAAGCTCCAATGCTTCTGCCGGGTGCTCTTTGCGGAAGTGGAAGTCGGCAATGGTAATCAGCAGCTCGGGTTTGCACAGAATCTCTTTGAGTGCCGGGATACGGTGCAGGGCAATCTCCTCCTTGAAGATGTCGCGGAACTCGTGTCTGCGCTGGCTTAACTTGAAGAAACGGTATAAGTCGTGGACATACTGGTTGCTGATGACATCCGGTCGTTCGGCATACTGCCGCAAAGCGGAGGATTTGCTTTCGTCCATGAGTGCATCCAGATCCTGGGAAGTCATCTGGCTGAGCATTATCGTACGCTGTGACTGTGGTATATGTGCCATTGTAAAGCAAAGGGAATATTTGTCACTATTGCAGAAGAAACCGGATTGGAGGATAAGGGAGAGGATGGCATTGTCTCCGGTAGGCTTGAATCCGAATTCCTTGATGATGCTGGAGTGATGCATGTCGAACGGATAGAACCAGTTGTACGGTTCCTTAAAGAACGGATAAGTTTTGAGTTGTGCAAACGTACTCATATAGACATCAGCGCCTTCCAGCTGTAATTCGTTCATCTCTCGTATCTTGTCTCCCAGTCCGGAACTTTCAAAAGCTTTCTCCCAATCCGGATTAAGATCGTTTTCCTCAGGGTTCTCTTCAAAACCGAATTTCATGTTGCGCATGATGTTCACATTCCTCATCATCTCCGGAATGATTTCTTCACGCATCTTCTTGTCTATCTTTTCCGTTTCCTGGCTACGGAGCAGCTCGATATAAATACGGTTCAGTTGCTTGCCGAAACTGCTGTCTTCATTGAGCAGGGAAAGGCGGGCTGTCAATTCGGGATAAAGCGACAGACGGGTGGGATGAAAAAGAAGTGCGAAAGCGATACCTACCAAAGCCCGTTGGTTTACTTGCGTATTTGCATGCGTTACGGCGTCCAGCAACCATGAGAATTTACGGGTATCAAAGCATTCCATCAGACTGAGCATGACGGCGCTGGTGAACAGGCACAAATCATTGACGGGAAGCATTTCTGATTCCAGTAATCCTTTGGCTTGCTGTTCGTCTTCTGCAGACCAGTCGCTGTTACTCCATGTGGAAAGGAAAAGAACCTGGGCGGTTTGTTCGTGCCGTTGCAGTACGGCGTCCATGCCTTGGTTATCCGGCATCAGCTGACAAACGGCCAAGTCATCAGGGAAAGATTCCAATACCTTCTGTAGTGCGGCAATATTGTATTCTTTGGGGAGGCGTTCCCGGTTATTGCGCAGGGAATGGTAATAGTGTGTGGAAACTCCGTCAAGGAGAGACAGACGTGCCTGGTCAGCGACTTCCCAAGTTTCGGTCAGAATCTGACGATATAGTTTCTGACGTTCAGGATCGTCGATTCCTTGGCGCATGTATTGCAGCATATACTGATAGGATGTTTGTGCTTGTTCCAAACGGTTACGGAGTGGCCAGTCACCGCTGTTCCAAAGAAAGGCTTCCAGTTGGGATTGCGCTTCCTTCAGCCGTTGCTGCTTGAGTAGAGCGACAATATGCTGATATTGCTCTTGTATGGCTTGTTCGTTCATAAATCAGTATCTTTTGAGGTATGTATTCTATAAAACTACAAAAAGAATGCCAAAAAGTTCGGAATTTCTCATTTTTCATTTTTAGAAACGAACTTGCAACTGGGCTTGAAGCAGGTTTGAATTCTCTCCTTTATGGCGGTTACAGTATGTGTATTGGGCTTGCAGACGGCATTTGGGATAGAACCAATACTGTACACCTGCTACATAATTGGTCTGTTTATCGGAAATAGTTTTATTTTTGTTGAAATAGTCATAAGAGGCTATTACGTCAAATTTGGGAAGCACATGGGCAGATACGGTTGCATAGTAACCGTCACTTTTAACGTGTCCGTCTTTTCCGGCCAAGTATTCTGTACGTACATCTACGGATTTTGTTTTGATGGTAGCACCTGCCGACCAGCGGTTTCGGGCGTAATTCTCTCCTATGGCTATATCCGGATTAATGGGAGAAACGGCTACGGCGCATCCTTTTCCTTTAACAAAAGAACCGCCGACGGACAACCATTTCAATGGATGTACCATAAGGCTGCCTACAATGTCTTTTTGATTGTTTTTGTCTTTTAGGTTGATGCCTTGTCCGTTCATGATGGCAAGGTTATAAGTCATCAAAGAGTTAAACAAGTCTCCATAAATTAGTAATCCCATATCACGACCGCTTGCAGAGCCATACAAGGGATCACTGCCATTGATACCGGCCAGGTAATTGACAGCTTGAGAATAACAGTTTATTAATTCGACAAAGCAGGGAGACATTGGGTTCTCAATGGTATACATGGTTTTGAACTGTCCGATACGTGCTGTGAGTTGAGGGAGAAAACGGTATTCCGTGTAGGCTTCCAAGATTTTCCCGGTATTGGCAAAGCTGTACATGAAGTAAGCCGACCATTTATCGGTGATTTTACCGCGTGCCATAAAGATAACTCTCTTTATATCAAAAGTATTGCTGGTACCTTCGCCCGCATCATCGTATGTATATCCCACTTGGGCATAGCCGGAGAGGGAAATGCGGTCTTTTAAAGTGTTGACTACATCATTCAGACAAGCATTTTGTGCTTTCAGGATGCATGTGGCTGATAAAAGGATGCAGGATAGTAGAATTCGTCTCATTATTAGGGATAAGGATAGTATAAAAAAGGCAACCCTTTTTTCAAAGAGCTGCCTTTGGATGTTATTTTACTTGTTTTTATTCGTTGATAGCAGCGATACCCGGAAGAATCTTTCCTTCGATTGCCTCAAGCAATGCACCACCACCGGTAGATACGTAAGACACGCCGCTTGCCAAGCCGAACTTGTTGACACAAGCTACAGAGTCACCGCCACCTACGAGTGAGAAAGCACCGTTCTTGGTAGCTTCTACGATAGCTTCGCCTACAGCACGTGAACCGTGAGTGAAGTTCTCGAATTCGAATACACCCGTCGGACCGTTCCAAAGGATAGTCTTGGAGTTCTTGATGACATCTGCAAAGATCTTTTCAGTCTCAGGACCGATATCAAGACCTTCCCAACCGTCAGGAATTTCGTCAACCGGGCAGAACTTGGTGTTGGCATCGTTGGAGAAAGAATCTGCAATCTTGGCATCAACAGCCAAAACAAGGTTTACGCCTTTTTCTTTTGCTTTCTTCATCAGGTCAAGAGCCAAATCCAGTTTGTCATCTTCGCAGATAGAAATACCGATTTTGCCGCCCATAGCTTTAGTGAAAGTATAAGTCATACCGCCGGCAATAATCAGGTTGTCTACCTTGTTCAGCAGGTTTTCAATGATTTCAATCTTAGAAGAAACCTTGGAACCACCCATGATGGCGGTAAACGGACGTTGGATATCGTTCAAAACTTTATCAACAGCCTTTACTTCTTTTTCCATCAGGTAACCGAACATCTTGTTGTCCTTGTCGAAATATTTAGCGATCAATGCAGTAGAAGCGTGTGCACGGTGAGCGGTACCGAAAGCGTCGTTTACATAGCAATCTGCATAAGAAGCCAATTTCTTGGTGAATTCTTTCTGGCTTTCCTTAACAGCAGCTTTGGCAGCCTTCTTTTCTTCGTCTGTAGCATCTTCAGCCAAACCGCGGGGTTTGCCTTCCTCTTCAGCGTAGAAACGGAGGTTCTCGAGCAACAACACTTCACCCGGTTGCAGAGCGGCAGCCTTTACGGCAGCTTCTTCGCCCATGCAGTCGTTAGCAAATTGCACCTCAACACCCAACAACTCTTCGAGATGCTTCAGAATGTGCTTCAAAGAGAACTTGTCAGCCGGGCCTTTCGGACGACCGAGGTGAGAACCGATAATTACACTGCCGCCATCGGCCAAAATCTTCTTCAATGTAGGAAGAGCGGCACGCATACGGGTATCATCTGTAATGTTGAAGTTTTCGTCCAAGGGTACGTTGAAGTCCACACGAACGAATGCCTTTTTTCCGGCAAAGTTAAATTGATCAATTGTCATAATACTCTATTTTATTTAAAAGTGTTATTAAATTCTTTTTAGTGAGCGCAAAGTTAGCATTTATTTCTTTTTTTTGCTATGAAACCGTTGTTTATTCTTTGTCTTTGCCGCTCTCTTTGCTAACTTTATATTTCTGGCAGTAATATTTGCACATTAATTGCAAACCGCAGGTATCACATTGTGGAGTACGTGCCTGGCATACATAGCGACCGTGCAGGATAAGCCAGTGGTGAGCTATGGGGATATCTGCTTCCGGTATATGTTTTACCAATTCTTTTTCGACACTGAACGGAGTTGTACATTTATCTGATACCAGGCCCAGGCGATGGCTGACGCGGAACACGTGTGTGTCTACCGCCATAGCCGCTTTATTGAAAACAACGGATTGGATGACATTGGCTGTTTTGCGGCCTACGCCGGGCAGTTTTACCAGTTCTTCAAGGGTATCGGGTACCTCACTGTTGAATTCTTTCACCAACATCTGTGCCATGCCTACAAGATGTTTGGCTTTGTTGTTGGGATAGGAGACGCTGCGGATATACTCGTATACCACGTCGGGAGTAGTAGCGGCGAGTGCTTCGGGAGTAGGGAAGTCCCGGTAAAGGGCGGGGGTAATCATATTGACGCGTTTGTCCGTACATTGTGCAGAGAGAATAACTGCTATCAACAGCTCGAACGGATTGTCATAATGCAACTCTGTTTCGGCTACGGGAACGTTCTCCCTAAACCAAGCAAGGATTTTTTCATAACGCTCTTTCTTTCTCATCTTAATTTGTTTTTATGATAGTGAGGAGATACTTTCAGATTGAAATAGAAGATGGAGATAACCGTGAGGCAGGCTCCGAAAAAATATGCCATATCGAATGAGGTAATCTGTGCGATATAACCTCCTGCTGTCAGACCTATACCAATGCCTACATCCCATGAAGTCAGGTAGGTAGAGGTGGCTGTTCCGCGCTGGTTGTTGGGGGCCAGGTTTACGAACAGCGTATTGAAGGCGGGGAACATCGTCCCGAAGCCTACTCCCAATAGGAGGGCAACCATAAAAAACAATATGTTTGTCAGTTCCGGGACGGTTTTCATCAGTAGTCCGCAAGCGGACAATATGAAGAAACAGCTACATACCAGATATAGTCCTAAAGTTATGACTTGGGTGATACGTCCTTTATCCACTTGTTTGCCGGAGAACATACGGGACACTGCCATGCCGACGGCCATAAAAGTAAAAAACAATCCGGAATTCAAGGTAATTCCTATTTCTTTGGCATACATGGCTACATAAGTGCTTGTCATGCCATATGGTATGGAGAGCAATAGCAGTGCGATTCCTGCCGGGATACCTTTCAGCAGCACAAAGCGGTCCAATGAGATAGGTTCTCGTTTGACAGGTTGTTTGGGTGGGGTCTTGACGAGGCATGCGGCAACAAAACCGATAGTTCCTGATATGAGCGAGCAGGCAAAAATCGTTTCAAAGGAATAGATGTCATGCATGAAAAGGCCAATCATCGGACCGAAGCTCATGGCTGTGTTGTTCATCAGTCCATAATATCCTACGGCTTCGCCGCGACGGGATGAAGGGGTAATGTCAATCACAATTGTATTTCCTGCTACAGTCACCATTCCAAATGCAAGACCGTGGACAACCCGCAACATGATGAATATGGATAGGACTCCCGCCAACATGTAACCTGCGAAAATGGTGATAAAGATGAAATATGCCACCAGATAAAGAGGCTTGCGGGCCAGTGTGTCGAGCAGGTATCCCGAAAATGGGCGTATGCAGAGCGAGGCAATGGTGTAGCATGACAAGATGACACCTACTGCTGCATTTCCGGTATGGAATACCTCAGTCAGGTAGAATGGAAGAACCGGTAGTATCAGATAAAAGGCAAAATACAAAAGGAAATTGGCAGCCAGGATAAGGCAATAGCCGGAGGTTACAAGTTTGTCTTTTGCCATAGCGAAAAATAGTGGTTAGCGATGAGTGGTTAGTGATGAGTGATTAATGATATGCTGAAAATGCGCAACTTATTAATCACTAATCACTAACCGTTATTCACTATATTTAGTAAGCGCTCTCGAATTCTTTCAAGAAGCGTGTGTCATTTTCAGAGAACATACGAAGGTCTTTCACTTGGTATTTTAAGTTGGTGATGCGTTCGATACCCATACCCAGGGCATACCCGCTATACACTTTGCTGTCTATTCCGTTCAGTTCCAATACATTCGGATCTACCATACCGC
>UMDF01026601.1_pt1 | contig 21772 bp, 12 predicted proteins | sample 1964421 | NCBI WGS metagenome assembly UMDF01 (sample SAMEA4835987, study PRJEB28245) | human gut metagenome | biome: gut microbiome; material: fecal sample | place: Denmark | collected 2008
AATGACTTATAAACTAGTTTAAAGCTACCTTTAAAATGAAAGAAAAAATCGAGAATCCGAGAGGTATAAGGAAGACTATTCTATTATACTTGGGATTTGCAGAGTCGGCGAATGGTATCGGCAGGGATACTGAGTTTTATACGGTCAAAAAGAAAAGGAGGTTTGCCGTGCCGAACTGGGTTGATGTGGTATATAAATGTGTCGGTGACTCGAAAGAAGTGGGGCACTGCACAAGATGTTGAAATATATAAACAATCGTAAGGCCACCATCATAAGGAACGGATTCGGCAAATGGTGGCTGAGGAATCTAGTTGGTAAACTTGGTGGGGACTGGATGACGCTTGACTGCCATGGGGAGATAACCGGTTATGGGCTGAACGGAGATATACTTACAATTAACCAGTGTACGGCATGATGCGAGCAGCCCGGAGTTAGAGAAACAATAGAACGGGTAGTTCCGTTAATCAAGGTGTATTATCGTGAGCGCAAGCCGGGGATGAATATCTATTCCATCAATGATACGATCGGCTGGTATTTTCCGGAACCTTATTGCCTGGACTCCTTTGACAACACACAGGAGTATTTTATGACTATCGAAGAAGCTGCCCGATATGTCTCCGGGATGGTGAGAAAAGGGTATTTCTTAATATGAAGGCTATAAACAATGTCTTAAATGAATATATGAGATTGCCTGATAATCAGAATATGTTATATTTCTTTCATGAAATTAGGATAATGAAATAGAATTGATAAGATAATAAGAGAAAGTGGAGTAATACTTGATTTTTCTTTTTTGTTTATTTTTTCAGGGAAGATAGAATAAAGTATGGAAAGGTGTTATTATATTTGTATTGACTGATGTCTTTCACTCGCCGGGAGTGCTGGTGCATTCTCTTGTCGTAAGGTGCTTCCTGACTGGAGAGATAGGTTAAACAAGAAAAAAGTGATACATCAACTTTACAAAAAAAGTGATGCTTTTAATTTTGCTTATTACACTTTTCTTTCGTTTTCTACAATATTTGGTTTATATTTGCCCAAAACTTACAAACGAATTTTATGTCTCTTCAAGTAGAACATATGCTGGCTTTCAACAAGCTCTACACGGAATATAGTCGTCGCTTTATCCGTTTCGCTCGCTCGTATGTGCAGACAGACGAGGAGGCAGAGGATATTGTGAACGACAGTTTCATGTATTACTGGGAAAACCGGGCTACGATTGACAACAGCAACCTGGCGGCTTACCTGCTGACCATGGTGAAACACCGCTGCCTCAATCACCTGAAGCGTCAGGTGTTGGAAGAACAGATCAAGTCTGATTTCCACTTTTTGGAGGAATGGGAGTTACAACTGAAGATAACTAGTTTGGAGGTGTGTAATCCTAACATGCTGATGTCGCACGAAATACAAGCGCTGGTGCAGCGTGCCTTGGCTGCCCTGCCGGTTCAGACACGCGAAGTATTGCTGCGGAGCCGTTATCACTCGCAGTCCAACAAGGAGATTGCCGCTGCGCTTGGTATCTCGGTCAAGGCTGTGGAGTATCATATAACGAAGGCCCTGCGGGTACTGAGGGTGGTGCTGAAGGATTACTTCCCGTTTTGGCTATTGATGTGTAGCTATTGGTTGGACGAAATGTCATGTTGGCACTGATAAAGAGCGCAGGTGTTTGACTTTCTTATTTTCCGTATTTATAATTTGTTAACATTATTATTTGCCTTTTCGTTTAGGGTTCTTTCGTTTTCGCTTGCTTATAACTATAGACAACGGAAAGAACATGGAAAAAATAACCTTACATAGATTTTTTGCGGGCGAAGCCTCGGACGCAGAGAAACGACAGATAAAGTCGTGGCTGGAAGAAGACGACAAGCACCAGCAACAGTTACTCGACGAGCGTGTTTTCTTCGATGCCATGCTGCTGGCCGACGACCGACAGGCTGCCTATCTTCGCCGTAGTGTGGCATACAGAACTTTGCGCTATGTGGGGCGTTACTCGGTGCAGTGGGTTGCCGTGTTTGCCATTGCTTTCCTATCGGCCTATTTTGGGATGACTGGACATTACGAAAAACAAGAAGAGGCCGTGAATGTAGTAAGCGTTCTTCAGGGACAGCGGGCCAACCTGATGCTGGCTGACGGAACCCGGGTGTGTCTGAATGCTGGCTCCACCTTGAGTTATCCGGCAGCGTTTGCCGGTGAAATCCGCAAGGTGGAGCTGGACGGCGAGGCCTACTTTGAGGTTAGTAAGAGCAAGAAAAAACCGTTTGTGGTACATACGCAGATGTGCGACGTGACAGTGTTGGGTACCAAGTTCAATGTAGATGCTTACTCGGACAAGAACACATTCTCGGCAGCCTTGATGGAAGGAAAGATAAAGGTAGATAACAATTACAGCCCTACAGACATAATTTACCTTTCGCCCAGCCAGCAGGTCAGTCTGAAAAACGGCAAGCTGGATGTGGCACCCATTGTAGACTACGACATCTATCGCTGGAGAGAGGGCCTAATCTGCTTTACGGACGTAAACTTTGTGGAATTGATGAAACGCATAGAGAAATACTACGGCGTGGATATGGAAGTGGAAAATACCGGTTTGGCCAGACATGTATTCAGCGGTAAGTTCCGCATATCGGATGGCATAGACAATCTGCTGCGTGTCTTGCAGAAAGATGTATATTTTGATTTTGAACGCTCTGAAGACGGAAATACGATATATATACGTTGAAATATTAACCCTTAAATTAATCTTTAATGCCTATGAATATAACTTGAAAAATATTTATTCTTCTATAACCAATTGTTATATTGTGTTAATAGTTTGCTGAAAAATGGCCAAACCTAAGTGGTTTTGGCGGTAAATAAAATGAGTTCTTTGAAAAGTTTGTCAATAACTTGTGGGTCTGGGTTAATCCCAAACACGCCAATAAATCGTTCAAGCATATAAGCGTTGTGTATGGCTGCCTTGCATGTGAATATAGAAAATGTAATTCCAAACCTCTTGCATGCCGCTTTGGCCAAGTTGATAGCCGCAAGCGATGCATTGAAATGATATGCCATATTACTTTTTAAAGACATTTACTGAATATCCCTCTTTAGTTATACTTAGAAGAGCTAGAAGATTTGTAATTTATTAAAAACAGTGAGTTGTATAGTGCTTATCTTTCTTGTTATCAACGGGCTATCTTCTTTTTGTCTACAATTCTTATTGCTTAACCATTCGTTTCTGACAATATTTCAATGATCTCTTGTATGTTTATATAACCAGCTTTAGCCAGTTATATGTTTAACTTTTAAAATCTCGGTAAATAATTACCGATGTATTGTGTTTGGTAACGCTTTGTTTAAAAACTTTTTACTTATAACCTTTTTTATAATATTTAATTGTATGAGAACACATCTAATGAAAAATAATTTTGTGTCCAAAGCTTATCATGCCTCTGTCGTATTCAGATCATTGGCTATGTTTTGTTTCTTGCTATTTGTATGTGTGTATAATTTGTATGCTATAGGAGCACAATCTTTAAATTCTCTGATAACTATTAATCAGAATAATGCGGAGTTGCTCCACATTATGGGGGATATTGAAAAACAGTCAAATTATCTGTTCGTTTATAATAAGGATGTAGATGTTCATCGTAGCGTTTCCCTCCATGTAGTAAATAAACCATTGAATACAGTCTTGACAGATTTGTTTGGAAATTCTGATGTCCGTTTTGCTATAGAAAGCTCTTATATTGTTTTGTCTGCAGCGAAAAACAGTGAGCGTTCGCAAAACACTGATCAAAGTGATATTAACGTTTCAGGTCGTGTCGTGGACGTCTTTGGTGAACCGATTCCAGGTGTTACTGTACAGGTTGAAGGTACCACAGTCGGTGCTATTACAGATCTTAACGGTAACTATAAATTAGCAGTTCCTTCAGAAAACAGCGTGCTTGTCTTTTCATTTATCGGATACCAGTCAGTGAAAGCTACTGTAGGTTCTCAACGGACTATCAACATTACCTTGAAAGAAGATACTCAAGCATTGGATGAAGTTGTGGTTATTGGTTATGGTACCGCACGTAAAAGCGATTTGACGGGTTCTTTATCATCAGTTAGCAGCGATTCTTATGAGCACCAGAATGTAACTCGTATTGATGAGGCTTTGCAAGGACGTGCTGCCGGTTTACAGATTTCTAACACAGTAGGTGCCCCTGGTGGTGATGTACGTATCCGTATCCGTGGTGCAAATTCTGTATTGGGAGATAATAGCCCTCTGTTCGTAATTGATGGTTTTGTTGGAGCTGACTTTAATTTGCTCAATCCTAATGACATTAAATCTATTGAAGTATTGAAAGATGCTTCTTCAACGACTATTTATGGTTCTCGTGGTGCCAATGGTGTGATTTTAGTTACTACTAAAAGTGGTAGTAAAGACGGTAAGGTATCGGTTAGCTATCAGGGAAGTGTATCAATATCTAATCAGATAAAGAAATATGAGATGTTGAGCGCAGGTGACTTTGCTACAACTGTTAATGAGCATGACAAGGCCATGGGTGTGGAGAATCTGAAGTTTACACCTGAGCAGATTGAAGAATACTATCGTACAGGTGGTTTTGATTATAATGATGCAGTGTTTCAGACAGCAATTTCTACTCAGCATCAGTTAAGTATATCAGGCGGTACAGAAAAAACTCAATATCGCGTTTCTGGAAACTTTTTGAGCATGGATGGTATTGTGCGTGAATCGGGCTTTGACCGCTATACAATCAGAGCTAATGTTAATACCAAAGTTAATAAGAAGCTATCTTTCCGTTTCAATGCTAACGGAACATACGCTTCAGGAAAGAATAATCATGGCCGTACGGGCGCAGGTAATCCTGTAGTTCAGGCTTTGGCATGGGCTCCTACTACAAATCCTTATGATGGAAATGGTGGATATGTTATTTCAGACCCTGTAGGTTCTATTAAAACCAATCCGCTTGCTATGATTTATGATACGGAGAATTTACGTTCACGTACATTTGTCAATGTTATAGGAGGTGCTCGTTATGAGATTATTCCGGGATTGAGTGCTGATTTCCAAGCCGCAGCTGATTTGGGCTTCTATAATAACAAAACTTGGAGTGGTAACTATGCTTCTAATAATTCTCCTAGTGCATCGAAGGCTAACAATCAAGCGGTAACTCTTCAGACAACAACACAAATTTCTTATGATAAGGTATTTAAAGATATACATCATATCAATGCTGTTGTAGCTTTGGAAACTCAGAAATATGATTGGGAATCGTTGAATGGAAGTGCGTCTAATTTGAAATTCGCAGAATTGAAATACGATAACTTGGCACAAGCTGCATCTAACTCTGTTGGTTCTGATTATTCTATGTGGGCATTGTTATCTTATTTGGGACGTATTAACTATACATTGATGGACAAATATTTATTCTCTGTATCGGTACGTCGTGATGGTTCTTCTAAATTTGCTGACGGTCATAAGTTCAGTACTTTTCCTGCTATGGCTATTGCTTGGAATCTGGGAAATGAAGAGTTTATTAAGAAACTTAATATTTTTGATAAATTGAAATTGCGTGCAAGCTGGGGATTGACAGGTAGTCAGGCTATATCTCCTTATGCGACGCTGGCTACTTATAATACTTCTGTTTATTATGCCTTTACAACAGGTGGACGTACAAATGGCATTCAGATGGGTAACCCTGGCAATACAGATTTGAAGTGGGAAACTACTGAGCAATTAGATTTCGGTCTTGAACTCGGATTCTTTAATAACCGTTTGAATGTTGAATTAGATTATTTCCAGAAGCATACTCGTGATTTGCTGTTGAACAAATCTGTGCCTTATTTCTTGGGTGGTGGTAGTATCGTTTCCAATGTGGGTGATATTGAAAATAAGGGTGTTGAATTAAATATTACTGCTAAGATTATTTCGACTAAAGATTGGGGTTGGGAAAGTACATTTAATTTCTCTTCTGTTAGAAACGAAGTAACAAACCTTGGTGATGAGACGCGTATTTTTGATAATACGGATGTGATAGGCTTGAACGGTCAACCAGCTTTTGTTTATCAGGTTGGTAAACCATTAGGTTCATTGTGGGGATTGAAGTATCTAGGTCCTTGGAAAAAGGATCAAGCAGAGGAAGCAGCTAAATATGGTTGCAAACCTGGTGATGCAAGATATGAAGACTTGGATGGTAATTATGCAATTGATGGTTCTGACTATCAGATTATTGGTTGTGGAATGCCGAAATATTCTTTAGGATGGAATAACACAGTGACTTATAAAGGCTTTACTTTGAATGCATTCTTCCAGGGTTCGTTTGGAGCTGATAAACTGAACTTTACAAGAGGTTTGCACCTGATGGGTGACCGTGATGCACGCCAAGCTACATTGGCAGAGATTAAAGAACGCTATATACCTGGTATGAATGAGAACGCTTGGTTGCCGGCATGGAGTCCGACAAGTAAATGGGAGACTCAATCAACATTGTTCTTGGAAAATGCTAATTATTTACGTTTGAAAAACTTGAGTGTAAGCTATGACTTCAAAGTGAAAAAATTTGCTGATTTCAGAATATCTTTGAGCGCTACCAATTTGTTTACAATAACTAAGTATAAAGGTATTGATCCGGAGTCAAGTAATGTAGGAGGTGGAACAACGGACGTTCAGCAGGGTATTGATTATGGTGCATATCCTAACTCAAAGACTTATACATTGGGTCTGAATATTACATTCTAAATAATGATAACAGTTTTTGTCTTATTGTAATTAGTTTAAATGTTAATAGATTATGAGAAATAATATAGCAAAATATGTATTGGCAGGTTTGATCTTGTGTGGACAAACAGCTTGTTCGGATTTTTTGGAAGAAGATACGAGAGGAAAGGTTTTTGATGATGTGTTGACATCTCAAAATGGACTGGAATCTGCTTTGATTGGAGCATACAGAGGCTGGGCCAATTGCTGGACATACGGTTTTACGAATGGATGGGCAACAGAAATGACACTTGGTGGCGATGATTTGACTTGTCCTCCAGGTACGGGTAATACTCAGGAGTATGACAGATATGATGTGAAAAATACGAACTCAAGTTCTCCTGCCGTTTATTGGGGATGCTATAAAGCTATTCAGGGAGCCAATAATGTACTGGAAAATTATGAGGCATGTGTTGGTGATGCTGAGGTGATTAAGCAAATTGTAGGAGAGGCTTTTTTTATTCGTGCAGCCAGTTATTATTGGTTGGTGAGGTGCCATGGTGAGGTTCCTCTGGTACTAACTTCTGTGTTTAATGTGGATGATATATCCAAGGAACCTGCTTTGGTGAGAGATGTATATACGCAGATTGAACAAGATTTGGGCGAAGCTATATCCCGTTTGTCGGATAGCCGTCGGAATGGTGAACCGGGACGTCCCAACAAGGGTTCGGCATTGGCTATGTTGGCCGAAGTATATCTTTCAGAAGCAGGATGGCCTCTGAAAGAAACTGATAAGTATAAGCTGGCCGCTTCGACAGCTAAACAAGTTTTGGATGATAGAGCCAAATATGGTTTTGATTTTGAGGATTCTTATGCAGTCTTGTTTGAAAATGATGAAACAAATTCAGGAATTAATAAAGAGGATATCTTTACTATTCCTTGCAACAAATCCAATGGTAATACTATCAATGCCATGTATGGTTTCTGGGCCTATCCTGGAGAGTTGGGTGGCTGGGATGTAGTCTTTTCAGAATTAACTTTCTATAACGAGTTCCCCAAAGGTCCTCGCAAGGATGCTACTTTTGCAACAGAATTTGTTACTCAAGACGGAGTTCACTATAATTGGCAGGAACTGAAAAATCCAAGGCCATACTTTAAAAAATTGATGAAAAGTGAGAGCGCTCCCAATTATTATGCATTTGATTCTTCCATACCTATGCGTATGCTACGTTTTAGCCAAACAGCTTTGACGTATGCTGAGGCTAAAGCTCGTTCTGGTGAGGGTGTTGATGCACTGGCTTATGAGTGTTTGAATACGATTAGAGAGCGTGCTGGTCTAGAAGCATACAGCGGTTTGTCTGCTGCAGAATTTGCAGATAAATGTGTGCAAGAGCGCGCTTGGGAATTATGTGGTGAGCGTGTGCGCTGGTTTGATTTAGTTCGTTTGGAAATTCTTAAGGATGTAGTTGCCAAGAAGGATCCTGCGGATAATCAGCCTTTACATGAAATTACAGAAGCTGATTATTTATTCCCGATCCCTCAGCATGATGAATTGCTTAATCCGAATTTGAATAAATAAGGCTATTAATGAAGGGTCTTTTCTTGTTGTGAGTGATGTTTAAGCGGTATGACAAAGAAAGGACCTTTCTTTTAAAATTCATGAAATGTAAAAAGCTCTTTACAAATTCATTTCGTTTTAGGCCTATTATGGCATTTTATATGAGGATTTTATTTGATAGACTTGTGAGAAGACGGATGCTTAATGCTGTTCTGGGAAAGGGAGGTGTTGCATGCTGTCTAACCACTTAATTTATTTATATACCATGATAAATAGACGTTTTTTAGCAGTTTCTTTCTGGGGATGTTGTGCCATTATGGCTTATTCCCAACAAATCGGTGAAGTAAAACTGGAGGAAAAAGTATATAACATTCCTTCATATCAACAGAATCCTCCCAATGTAATGCCCCGTTTCTATGAGGGTAAAAGTCATCAAGGAGTGCAACGCAGAATTTATCCTTATCCGTTTGATGATGGACTGACTGCAAATAAAAGAGATATGGAACATCCTATGATTCATATTGAGAATGATTATATTGATTTGGCTATAAGTACGGAATTGGGTGGACGTATTTATTATGCGGACGACAAGACAAATCAATATAATTATTTGTATCACAATCATGTAGTAAAACCCTCTTTGATTGGTATGCAAGGAAATTGGATATCGGGTAGCCTGGCATGGGGATATCCTCATCACCATGGTTCTAATACGGTGGAAAAGATGGCTTATCAGATAGAAGAGAAGGAAGATGGCAGTAAGACTGTCTGGATACGTAGTTGGGATAGGCTACATAGAATGGAGGTTGTTATAGGTTATACAGTGTATCCTGGTTCTTCTATAATAGAGATGACAATTCATCCAAAGAACAGAACGGCTATTTCTAATTCTTTTTTGTTTTGGGCTAATCCTGCTGTACATTGTGATTCTGCCTATCAGGTTATTTTCCCACCTTCGGTTAAATATGTAACTTTTCATGGGAAAAATCAGATGACTTCATGGCCTATTGCTGACAGTTGGTTTAATGGTTATGATTTTGCAGGTATGGATATCAGTTACTGGAAAAACACCCATGTACCTTCTTCTTTCTTTTCTTGGAATCCGCAGGAAGATTATTTCTGTGGTTATGACCATAATAAAGAAGCAGGAACTGCATGGATAGGTAATCATTATATATGTCCGGGAATGAAGTATTGGGCAGATGGCAATAATCCGAACGGTCTAAAAACGAATGAGGGGTTAACAGATGTTGATGGGCGATATATCGAATTGATGGCGGGATTCTATACGGATAATCAGCCGGATTATAGTTGGTTGCAACCCTATGAAACCAAAATAGGTAAAATGGTGTGGTTCCCTATTCGTGAGTTGGGTGGTTTGAAGTATGCTAACCGGAAAGGAGCGTTGAATTATTTTATAAAAGGTGATTTACTTGATTTAAGATTGAATTCTACAGAGTTGGTGAAAGATGCTGAGGTGATTGTTGTTGCTTCAGGGAAAGATATTTATCGTAAAAAAGTAACAATTAGTCCTGCTATCCCACAAAAAATCGAGTGCTCATTACCAGAAGGTATTGGAGAACTTGATTTGAAAATGAGTCTATGTAATAGTCAGGGAAGGGTGTTGCTGGAGTATGAGCCTGCTGCATATATGACAGTAGACGAGAAACGTCCGGAACCTTTGAAGCCTTTTGCTAAACCTAAAGAAATGAAATCGGTAGAGGAATTGTATTTGGCTGGTTTGCGTTTGGAACAGTTCTATAATGCTTCAGTTGACCCGATGCCTTATTATGAAGAGGCTTTGGCACGCGATCCCGAAAATTATGATGTGAACACTCAACTTGGCATTCGCTGTATAAAACGTTATGATAGGGAAGGGGCAGAGCGATATCTGAGGACAGCAGTGAAGCGGATAACATCAAATTATACGCGTCCTAAAGATGGAGAAGCTTTGTATTATTTGGGTGTTGTGTTGCGTGCACAAGGGAAAAATAAAGAAGCTTACGATTGTTTTTACAGAGCTTCCTGGTCTTCGGCATGGCATACGGCTTCTTATTTTCAGTTGGCTTCTTTGGATTGTATGAATAAAGACTATAAGACGGCTCTGTATCATTTGGATCTTTCCATCTCAACAAATGTGGATAATATGCGTGCCATTGACTTAAAGGCATATGTATTGCGCTTACTGGGACAGAGAAATGATGCCAAGTCATTGTTGGTACAAGCTTTGGATACGTGTAAGATAGATTTGATGGCTCAAAATGAGTTGTATAATATTGATGGTGAGATTTCTGCTTTAGATAAATTGGATAAGTGGTTATTGGATGACGTACAATTGTATACAGAGTTGTCACTTGAGTATGCTCAGATTTCTGCTTATAAGGAGGCTGCTGATATATTGAAGCGTTTGGAGCAAAAAGGTAATACATATCCGATGTTATACTATACCTTAGGCTATTATGCAGAAAAGCAAAACAACAAGCAGGAAGCTTTAAGCTATTATAAGAAAGCGGAGAGTATGCCTTCTGATTATTGTTATCCGTTCCGTTGGGAAGAAATTCCTATATTGGAATCGGCTATGAGAATGAATGCTGATGATGCAAAGGCGGCTTATTATTTAGGAAATCTTTATTTTGAATATCAGCCTCAAAAGGCAATAGCTTTATGGGAAGAGTCCTTAAAGAAGGATTCGGAATTTTACATTGTATGGCGTAATTTGGCATTAGCATATCAGAAATACGGTAAAGATGATGCAAAAGCATTGGTATATATGAAAAATGCTTTTGAACGGAATAAAAAAGATGCACGTCTTTTATTTGAATTGGATGAATTGAATGATGCCAATAAGCTCTGTACAAAAGAAAAGTATGAGTTGTTGAAAAAGAATTTCTCTGTTGGCAAACAACGCCCTGAAACGGTGCTTAGAATGGCTACGCGAGCTATGGAGAATGGTAATTATAAAGAGGCTCTGAAAATTATGGATGAGAACTTTATCATTGAATCGGAAGGTGCTCGTGAGCAACAGGATAATTATTTGAACAGTTACCTTATTTTGGCTATGCAGTGTTCTGCAAAGGGGCGTTATAAGGAAGCTAACAGTTATTTGGATAAAGCATTGAATTACCCAATAGGACTTTATGGGCGTTCGGTATATGCCAAAATATATTATATTGCAGGTTCTGTTTATGAACAACAGAGATTGATGGATAAGGCTAAAGTGATGTATGATAAGGTGATGGATGTTAATGTAGAGAAAGATACAGAGGCTATTTATTATAAAGCAATGGCTTTACAGAAACAAGGTGAAGAAGTAAATGCAAATACGTTGCTAAATGATATATTGAAGAATTTGGATAAGGAAACTAACAGTTTCTTTTCTCAGTTTGGTGAAAGCAATGTAAAGGTAGATAAAAGAAAATCTGCAAGACTCTATTACGAAGGTTTAGCCTATGAAGGTTTGGGTAAGAAGGATATGGCTATCCGCAAATATAAAGAAGCTTTACTCATGAACCCTGCGAATGTCTGGAGTAAGGTACATTTGAATTTTATGGATTGACTGTTATAGTTGACTAATGGTCTGCTTTATATGGGACTCTGAATAGAGAGGAATAAACTGTTTAGTGTATTTTAATTATGGAAATTCAGTATGGCCGTTTAAGGCAGGCTAATATTTATCATTGTATGACATAATGTTAAAATTTTAAAAGATGAAAAAGATATTAGGTAAAGTATTGATGATAATAGGTTCTGTATATTTATGTGCTTGTGGACAAACGAAACCTGATTTTTGTGTTCAATTTGATAGTACAAAGGAGGTATCGGGACAGAAATTTGCTTTAAAGGATTTGAATTCGGACCTTCCTGCTGATTGGGATGGATATAACTATGTAGTGGTAGAATTTAAAAGTAGTACAGCACAACGTTTTCAGTTAGGCTTTACCACTGAAACTGGATATAATGAACTTCGTATAATGTCGTATGTTCCGAATGCTTGGAATAAATTAGCAATTCCATTGAAGTTCTTTACAGATTTGCCTGATCCTAGAGTAGATTTAGCTGCTACAAATAATTATGCTCGTTATACAGGTTGGATAAATTTGGGTGGTAAGCGCGGCCCTCTGCATCAGGTAGATTCAATAGGATTGCGTATGAGAAAGTCTATAGGTAATCCTACGATAGAATTACGTTCTATTTCTTTATCAGTAGAAGATCCTGGTGATGTGTATATGGATGAAAAACCTGCAGTGGATGAATTTGGGCAATCCAATCTTATGGATTGGCCAGGAAAGATACATTCTTTGGATGAACTACAACGTGCTTGGAAAGAAGAAGAACGTAATATGAAAGGCTGTTTATATGACTACTCAAAATACGGGGGATATATGTCTCAACGCATTAAAGGAACAGGATTCTTTCGGACGGAGAATATAGATGGTCGTTGGTGGTTAGTTGACCCTGAAGGTTATTTGTTCCTTTCTGTAGGTGTTGATTGTGTAGGTATTGGAAATGGCTTGCATGTTCGTGATTATAATAAGCGTTCTGCCATGTATAAAGAATTACCTCCTGAAGACCTTATGCGTAAAATGGGTAATGTTGACAGAAATGGAGAGGTGTCGTATTCGTATGGCTTATGGAATCTATATCGCCGGTATGGTGACGATTTTAAAGAAAAGTCTATTGATATGGTATTTAAACGTATGGATAAATGGGGAATTAATACTATCGCAAATTGGTCAAGTCGTGATATTATGTTGAAAAACAAGAAGGCGTTCCTGGTTCCGTTATCAGGTGTTGGAATCGCAGATGATTTGATGGGTTTATGTGATATATATGATCCCTCCTATACGAAAGTTTTGGATGAAAATCTGAAGAAATTCGTTAAACCTTTTGTCGGTAATCCTTGGCTGATAGGCTATTTTATTGGTAATGAACCTGCTTGGTTGGATGAAGAAGGTAGACTGTGTGAGATTATTCTGCAAGGAAAGGACAGACCTATAAAAAGAGAATTGGAGGTTTATTTACAGAAGATGGGAGACACAATGGATAGTAGGACGGCTTTTATCATTGATACATTTAGTAAGTTTTTGAAGTTGACTGATGAGTTTTTGAAGAAGCATGATCCGCAACATCTGAATCTAGGAATCCGTTTTGGTAATATAATGAAATTGGATGAGCGGATATTGAGAGCTTGTGGTGAGGTCTTTGATGTGTTTAGTTTCAATTGCTATGATCTTCGTCCTAATCCTGACATGTTAAATCGTGCCAGTACATTAACAGGTCTTCCTTTATTGATAGGAGAATATCATTTTGGTACAGTAGATAGAGGAATGGCTCAGTCATTGTGGCAGGTAGACTCTCAGGAACAGCGTGGAGTGGCTTATCGCTATTATACAGAGAATGCCTATGCACATCCAGCATTGGTTGGCACCGGATATTTTCAGTGGTGTGACCAAGACCTGACAGGAAGAAGAGATGGTGAAAACTATAATTGCGGTTTAATAGATGTAACAGATCGCCCTTATGAGGGACAGGTTCAGGCTATGATGGAAACTGCTAAGTATTTATATAAGATACATAAAGGCGAAAGAATGCCTTTTGATAAGATTCCTAATAATGCTTGTGGCCATGAATTGATTCCTGATTTATGGAATGAATAAATTAAAGGTCAACTATGTTTAATTGTATATAATATTATTTGCTTATTAAAAAGAAAAACGATATGAAAGCATTTTTATATGGTGTTATGTGTATGGCCGCATTAACGGCATGCAGTGGAACGTCGAATAAGGATGGAGTTGCTGTGAAAGGATCAGCAATAGGTTGGAATGTATGCATAAATGGACGTACTACTTATATAAATGGTGTTGGTGGTACGAATCGGTTAGATATTGCATCTGCCAGTGGTGCAAATGCATTTCGGACATGGGGGGGAGATATTGAGTCTATTCAAAAGGATTTGGAATTGGCACGTAAGAATCACATGTATGTTATGCAGGGGATTAGTTTACCTAAAGATTCAACTAAATATTCTGATGCAGACTTTAGACAAAAGAAAATAGAGGAAGTGCGATTACTGGCACAGACTTTTAAGAATGATACTAGTATTTTTGCATGGGGTATCGGTAATGAAATAGAATTAGATAATGCTGCTAATACCCCTACTGCATGGGAATTTGTAGGTATTTTGGCAAAAGAGATAAAATCTATAGATTCCAGACATTTGGTCTCAACAGTGATATCTCATCATCCAGCAGCATTGGAATTAATAGCTCAATACGCTCCAAATCTAGATTTTATTGGAATTAATAGCTATGGTGATATTTTGAATGTGAAAAAGGTGTTTGCAGAATCATCTTATAAAGGTCCGTATCTGATTACAGAATGGGGACCTACAGGATGGTGGGAGACAAAATTGACAGATTGGAAGGCACCTATTGAACAATCAAGTGAAGAAAAAAGAATTGTGTATGAAGAACGTTATAAGAATGCAATAGCTAGTGATCCTCGTTGTATGGGTTCATTTGTATTCTTGTGGGGACAGAAGGAGGAACGTACACCGACCTGGTTTTGTATGTTTGTAGAAGACGATGTGGAGGGACTTCCTTTGAAAGGTGAGAAGACTCCAATGGTAGAGGCTATGGAAAGGGTATGGACAAAAGCAGAACCGAAGCAGACAGCTCCTATTATTAAGAATATGACAATAAATGATATCTCATTTAATCCTTATGTAAAAGCTAATCAGCCTTTTGATGGGAAAGTGGATGTGTCGGATAGAGAAGGTGATAAGCTGACTTATGTATGGGAAGTATTGAAAGAGGCAACAATTACCGCTACGGGTGGTGCGTACGAGCCTCGTCCTGACAGAGTGGGAGAAGTTAAGGTTACTGATATCAACTTATTGCAGTTGTCTATGTCAGAGAAAGGTTATTATCGTTTATATGTATATGTATTGGATAATACAGGTTTTGTGGCAACCGCAAATATTCCTTTTGCAGTTCGATAAGAAATTGTTTTTTAGGAATTTGACCTATTGATAGTAAGATTGGCTTGAGCAGAAAAGTGGCAATATATTAATATTTTTATGATGAATGGACTTATAAAAGATTCAAAAGTCCATTCATCATGTATATTAAGAGACACAGATACAATATTATATATTGGATGATGTCACTAGAGAATTTTTGAGAATAGTATATTGGGATAGTTTGAATATTGATATCTTTTCTCTTGAGATTATTTGTTTGAAATGGAAATAGTTTTGCACTGTACGAGTTATGGATAGTTATGAAAAAAATATTATTATTTAATATCTGTATGTTGGTGGTAACTGTTATGAAAGTTACTGCTATCGAAAGTAAATCTGTTTATGAATTATGTCCGAAGGATCCTGAGGCTGTATATTTTACTCCTGAAAATTATGGTATTAAATCTGATGGTAGCATGGATGTGAGTGATGCTTTGCAGAATGCTATAAATGAGGTGAAAAAGAATTATAATTTTGGAATTGTATTTCTTCCTGAGGGTAAGTATAAGATAACAAAGACAGTCTATATCCCAAAGGCAGTTCGTCTGATTGGGTATGGTAAGAAGCGACCTATTGTTTTTCTGGCAAAGAATTCTCCAGGCTATCAGCAGGAGGTGATTGATGATAAAGGAAAGGCTCGTTATATGTTCTGGTTTACCGACAATTTAGTTAATGAGAGTGAAAAGCCTCGTGATGCCGGTGCCGGTACCTTCTACAGTGCTATATCTAATATAGATTTGCGTATAGAGGATGGCAACCCGCATGCAGTGGCTTTGCGCACTCATTTCGCCCAGCATAGTTTTGTTTCTCATGTTGACATATATATTGGTAAGGGAAAGGCCGGTCTGTTTGATGTAGGTAATGAGATGGAGGATGTTCGATTCTTTGGAGGTGAGTATGGTATTTATACAACCAAGACATCGCCAAGCTGGCAGATGATGATATTGAATACGTATTTTGAGGGACAGCGTAAAGCCGCTATCCGTACACAAGAGGGCGGTCTGACAATTGTACGCCTGCAAGTTCGTAATGTGCCTACTGTGATTGAGGTTAATCCTAGTCGTTCTGATAAGATTTATATGGAGGATTGTGTGTTTGATAAGGTGAAGAAGGCTGCCATTGTGTTGGGTAATGAAGGATTGAGCCCTAATCAGCTTAGCATGCGCAATATTGTATGTAATAGGGTGCCTATATTTGTATCTTATAGAGAATCAGGTAATCAAGTTGCTGGTAAATCCGATATTTATTCTGTAAAGGATTTCTCTTACGGTATTCATGTGGCTGATATGGCTTCACTTCCCAAGTATGAGATTGTAGTTGAGATGGAGGCTTTAACCAAAATGCCTGCTCCTTTTAAGGATGATATTAAATCAATGCCACCGATGAAAGAGTGGGTGAATATAAGAGATTTGGGAGCTAAAGGCGACGGAGTGACCGATGATACGGATGTTTTTCAGAAAGCGATAAAACAATATCGGGTTATCTATGTTCCTCAGGGATGGTATATCGTATCAGAAAGTATTGTATTGAAGCCTAGTACGAAATTAATAGGTTTAAATCCTATATCGACTCAATTGAAATTGAAAGAGAGTACTCCAGCCTTTAGTGGTTTTGGAGCGCCTATTCCTTTATTGGAAACTCCTCAGGGAGGAGATAATATTGTTTCAGGAATTGGTCTGAATACAGGAGCATATAATTATCGGGCAGTAGGATGTAAGTGGATGGCCGGACAAGACTCGTATATGAATGATGTGAAGTTTCTTGGAGTACATGGAACGATGGAGAAGGGTACTATCTCATCTCAGAAAAAGCAATATTCACAGCCACAGATTAGTACGCCAGAAGTACCAGTTGTCTATTCCGGGATGGATAAGGCCTGGGATAATCAGCATTGGAGTTTGTGGATAACAAATGGAGGTGGTGGAGTATTTAAGGATATCTGGAGTGCCAGTACTTATGCTACCAATGGCTTGTATGTCAGTAATACACAGACTCCGGGACGTATTTATGCGATGTCTGTCGAACATCATGTACGGAATGAAGTACATTTTAAGAATGTTTCCAATTGGCAGGTTTATGCTCTTCAGTTGGAGGAGGAGTCCCGTGAGAGTCTTGATTGCCAGCAGATTGAGTTGCAGAACTGTTCTGATATCTTATTCGCTAATCTGTATCTTTTTCGGGTTATTCGAATCAATACTCCTTTTCCTTATGCCGTGCGTACCTGGAATTGTAGAGATATTGAGTTCTATAATGTACACAACTTTACTCAGATGCGTTTTACGACGGATTTGTTATGTTATGATATGAACACAGGGCAGGATGTGCGTCCTTGGGAACTTACACGGTTGACAATTACAGGTGATGAACCTCGTCGGACTTCTTTGCATACTTGTCCGGGTGAAATAGAGAAACTGGCTACAGGATTTGAGTATGCCGAAGGTATGGCTCGTGACAGCAAGGGAAATATATATTTTAGCGAACAGCGTATGAGGCGTATTTATAAATGGGATGCAGACACAGAACGGCTTTCATTGGTTGCAGATTTTCCGTGGCAACCGCTATCGTTGGCATGTGATACACAGGATAATTTGTTGGTCTTTTTTAAATATATCCCACAGCCCGGCTATCTGATAAATGGACAGCAGGAGACAGTAGCAGAGTTGCCTGATGCCGCCAATACAACCTTTAGTCATTGGGGAAATTCAGGTTTTGCTACTTGGGTTTATACTATAGATACGCAGAAACCTGAAGAAACGATACGCTTGTTGGAACGGAAACCGATAAGTGAGTTGAAGGAGGTGACTAAAGCCATTTATCCGTCGCACAGATGGCGGGATCTGCATGATTTTGACGAGATATCGTTGTGGAGACCGGAATATTGTTTTGTGGCACCTGATGAAGAGACTGTTGTTCCGGAATATTATGACTTTGCACGCTCTTCATCGGTGCAGACTGCTATTCCCGGACAACCACTCTATGCGTCGGATGAATATAATCACAGATTGGTGAGGATGGATGTAAATGCAGATGGCAGTACCTCTAATCTGACACATTTTGCCAATGTGGGAGAGTTCGGTATTGCTGTTGATAGGAATGCTCGGGTATATGTGGCAGATGGATATATTTATGTATATACCAAAACTGGCGAGTTAGAAAAAATAATAGATGTTCCTGAGAGACCTACTTCGTTGGTTGTGGGTGGAAAAGAGGATAATATACTGTTTATTACGGCTCGTTCCTCTTTGTATAGGTATGTTATTCAATGACGAAGTTGAATGATTGTATTCTCATTGATAACTGAATTTACGATGTAGCTTCATGGAAGTTTAAAGTTTCTCACCTTCAATAAAATAGGTGGGAAATAGCAGCCAATTCATTATGGTGACTATTTACGACAATACCCTAACTAACTTTGCTAATAATACCGTTCAGGACAAAAGTCTTGGGCGGTATTTTTCTATTTGCAGATAGTTGTTTGGAGCAACCGGATTTCTACCAAAGTTATATATACCAAACATAGTAAAGTTTGGTAATATGAATATTGGTAATTTTAATTCCTTATATGGCCTTTGGGGAGCATTTCCTACGGAGGGAAGCCATATCAAGTATCTGGAACAGTAAGGCTGGGTAGACGGTGTTCCTGTTTTTTCCTATGCCCCTACGTCCAAAGTATATACTCGTGGCGATATAATGTACCGTTGTAAGAATACGAGCAAGAACTCCAACGTCAGAATAGGAACGATGTTTGAAGGCTCTAAATTACCATTGAGAAAAAGGTTTGTGGTTATCAACGAAATTACATCCTGCAAGAAAGGTATTTTATCAATCGAATTATCCAAGAGAATATCTGTAACCTATAGGATATTAGTAGGCTTCTTGGACTTTGGTTCCCTCAGGTTAAAATTGCATCCGATTTTGTTGATGAAAAACTGTGCATTCATAAGACGGTTCTTTAAGTTCGTTCTTTTTTTATGTTCTTTAATTCCGCTCTTTTAAAGCACTCGGCAACGAATCGGATTAATTCATAGACCTCTGAGAATATATCAGAATAAAACTTTTCATTCTCGAACAAAACACCTATTTTTGTCCGACTAATATTGAATGAGAGTGGCAGAATTAGGAAATCTTGATATTAAGAAAAATAGATGAAGCGGATATTGATAACTTTATATGCACTTGCAAGTGTGGCATTGGCTGCCGTAGCGCAAGCTCGTTTTACCTCGAATACAGAGATGTACAGTTTCGGTCAGATAGAATGGAAGCATCCCGTGACTGTGCAATATACCATCACCAATACGGGTGACCGGCCTTTAGTGCTTACAGAAGTAGAGCCGGATTGCGCCTGCTCCGTAGCCCAGTGGACAAAAACGCCTATTGCTCCGGGGGCAAAAGGAACGGTGAATGTGACTTTTGACGCCAAGGCATTGGGGCATTTCCAGAAATCCGTGGCTATTTACAGCAATGCGCAACCCAATCTGGTCTATTTGAAGTTCAATGGTGAAGTAGTACAGGAAATCAAGGACTTTACCAAGACGCACCCTTATCTTATCGGCCAGATACGTATTGACAAGAACAGCCTCGACTTTCCCGATATCCAGCATGGTGAGCAGCCGGTGATTCATATCGGCGTGGTCAATCTTTCCGACCGTCCTTATGAACCGGTACTGATGCATCTGCCTCCTTATTTGCAGACAAAAGTAGAGCCCAATGTCTTGCAAAAGGGAGAAAAAGGAGTGATTACACTTACATTGAATTCGGAAAGACTGACTGACCTCGGACTGACTCAAGCGTCGGTCTATCTTTCTCGCTTCTCCGGTGACAAGGTGGGCGATGAAAATGAGATTCCCGTTTCTGCCATTCTTTTGCCGGATTTCTCCGGAATGACGGAAGTGGAGAAGGCAAATGCTCCTGCCATCAGCCTTTCTACCAAAGAAGTTGATATGAGTGCGATATTGGCCAAGAAGTCAAAAGCACGTCAAGATATTACCATTACCAATACCGGGCGTTCTCCTTTACAGATAAACAAGCTCCAGGTATTCCACCCGGCAGTGGGAGTTAACCTCAAGAAGAGCGTATTGCAACCCGGCGAAAGCACCCGCCTGCGGGTAACGGTAGTGAAGAAGAATATAGGCAAGAAGCGTCGTCATCTGCGTCTGTTGATGATTACCAATGACCCGATGCAACCGAAAGTCGAAATCAATATTAAGTAATGTATTGATGTGAGGAATGTGCCAATATGCTAATGGAGATAGTAGAGATTATCATAAAAGCTTATTAATATATTCAGCACATTCCTCATATTAGCACATTAGCATATTAACCATATTAGCACATTAAACCATGGAACATCCCGAAAATAGTGAAGCATATAAAGGCTTGGTTGTCAATGCAGGCATTGAGCAACCTTCATCGGTCAATCCTTACTTGAAGAACCGTCCCAGGCGGAAGAAACGCGAGCTTTCCGTATCAGACTATGTGGAGGGTATAGTGAAAGGTGATGTTACGGTACTCAGCCAGGCTGTGACACTGGTGGAAAGTGTGAAACCGGAGCACCAGGCTGTGGCGCAGGAGGTGATAGAGAAGTGTTTGCCCTATTCGGGCAACTCTGTCCGTGTGGGTATCAGTGGCGTGCCCGGTGCCGGTAAAAGTACCTCTATTGATGTATTTGGCTTGCATGTACTGGAGGAACACGGCGGCAAGTTGGCCGTTCTTGCCATTGACCCGAGCAGCGAACGCAGCAAAGGTAGTATTCTCGGTGATAAGACGCGTATGGAGAAACTCTCCGTTCATCCCAAGTCCTTTATACGTCCCAGTCCCTCTGCCGGTTCGCTGGGTGGCGTGGCACGCAAGACGCGTGAAACGATTGTGCTTTGTGAGGCTGCCGGTTTCGACAAGATATTTGTAGAGACGGTAGGGGTGGGGCAGAGTGAGACTGCCGTACATTCCATGGTAGACTTCTTCCTGCTGATACAGCTGGCGGGTACGGGCGATGAGTTGCAAGGCATCAAACGCGGCATCATGGAAATGGCCGATGGCATTGTCATTAATAAGGCTGATGGCGACAATCTGGAGCGGGCCAGGCTGGCAGCAACGCAGTTCCGTAATGCGCTGCACCTCTTCCCGGCTCCGGAGAGCGGCTGGACACCCCAAGTGCTGACTTACTCCGGTTTCTATAATCTTGGTGTAAAAGAAGTGTGGGATATGGTCTACAAATACATTGACTTTGTGAAAGATAACGGTTATTTTGAATACCGCCGCAATGAGCAAAGCAAATACTGGATGTACGAGACCATTAACGAACAGCTGCGCGACAGCTTCTACCACAATCCGCAGATTGAAGCGATGCTGACTGGCAAGGAAAAACAGGTGCTACAAGGCAACTTGACTTCTTTTGTGGCTGCCAAGAACTTGCTGGACACCTATTTTGCAGAACTGAAGAAATAAGGGCATATCCCTTTCCCTATATTGATGACTAAGGAAAACAACATGGAAGTGGCGCGGCGGTTTA
>UMDF01057300.1_pt1 | contig 21028 bp, 15 predicted proteins | sample 1964421 | NCBI WGS metagenome assembly UMDF01 (sample SAMEA4835987, study PRJEB28245) | human gut metagenome | biome: gut microbiome; material: fecal sample | place: Denmark | collected 2008
CAGGCTGTACGCTCGCGACGAGCTGTTCAGCGTCCCCTATCTTACTGAATGAGAGCTCAGACTTACTTAATGAGACACCGGTCACAGGCTGGTTTACGGTCACCACACAGAAGTCGCTGATGCCCTCATCCTCGCTTGTGGCACGGATAACAGTCTGTCCGGCTTTCACACCTGTCACTACACCCTTGCCGTTTACGTCCGCCACATCCGGATTGTCAGAACTCCATACAATGCTCTTATTGTCCGCATCATAAGGAAGAATTGTCGCCGTGAGCCGTATGTCATCCCCTGTATCCACTGTCACACTCCTGTTGTCCATCCTCAATTCTGTCACAGGCTGATAAACACGCACCCTGCATTCAGCGGTATAGCCGCCGTCAACGGCAGTGACAGTTATGACAGCCTCGCCTTTTGACTTTCCGCTGACCACTCCTTCCTCATCAACAGAAGCGACACTCCCGTCACTGCTGCTCCACACAAGCCTTCCGTCAGTCTTTCCCTCAGGCTGAGCGACAGCAGCAAGCGTCAGTCTGCCGCCTTTCCTCACCCTTGCCTGCTCTGTCTCAAGGCGAATTCCCACGGTGTGTTCATAAACATCAAACTCGCAGACATCGGTATACCCGCCGTCTTCTGTCGTAGCCTGTATTCTCGCCTTCCCGTATGATTTCAGCACTACGAAGCCATCATCATCCAGTGCAGCCACACGTTCGTCCAACGACTTGAGCGTGTAATTCCTGTTCAGTGCGTTCTCGGGAACTATCGCTACATCAGGTTTGAACCTGTCTCCAACATACACACATTCCTCAGGCTTGCCTATAGAGACGCCTTTCACCGGAATCTCCTCTATTATGGTGGCGTATTTCCAACATTCAGCCTTTTCATAGTTTGACTTTGAGCCTTGCGGCACATGCACCACACAACCGCTGAGTTCCATGCCTCCACTATACCTATTGATGAATTCCGGAGGCACCGCGCTTTCCATGAAGAAATGTATATGCTTGTCTGACTCAATCTGTTTTCTGTTTCCATACCTGTCATCCTTATTGTCTATGACGGTCAATCCCGCAGGTATATGAATGACGGTTCCCTCTTTCCTTATAAGAAACGAACTTGTATACCACACCTTCATTCCGGACGGGAGTCTTATGGTGTCACCCTTCAGATATAAATCCCTGAAAGCGGTACGGGCGATTCCCTCTATCGCGTCAGTAAGATTAATGTCTATCTCGTCTGTAGTCTCCCCATACCTCTCTTCCCGTTTCATAAAAGCGTTACGCGGAAGATATCTCACAGTGGAAGGCAAATGAATCTTCTTTACTGATAATGCGGAGTATGTATCAAGTGTGTCCACGCCCTCCCGCAAATACAGATAATTGGCAAGAAAATGATTCGGGCGATAGAGAGTAAAGCTCTTGTAAGAAGGTCCTCCCAACACCAGCGTGTCTATGACATTGTTTCCTGACACGTCAGAGCCTGACGGACCGCTCCTATAAAAATTATTTATCACCTCCGCATTCACAGGCAAGGACAGGTAGGTGCCTTGCTTCTGCTCCTGGAAATAAAACCCATAGCTCACCTCGTTGTCCTTCACTCCTCCGCCCGACACGATATTGGCATCAGACAAATCCACATGGACAAGACTCTTGTTCTTCATCATCCCTTTCACGAAAGCAAGGTCCGTACCGTTGATATAGCCTGTCACCTTAAGGCTCTTCAGCGACACCTGGTCTGTGTAAGCTATCTTGCTCGACAGCCAGCCGGGCATCTGATTGTCAACAGTCATGGCTTCCGACTGCGCCGAGACACCGATACTGCAGAGCGACAGCATGATTAAAACAATATATTTCCTCATATATCATTAATTTAATACGCCTATAAACTCCCGGATTCGGCATTATAACATAATACGGAAAATAAAAGGTTACACAATAAAAAAGACGTGGGAGTCTAAACTTCATGCTTATCCCAGTCTCAGGCCTTCGCATTGCCTCCACAGAAGGATAAGCAACGCAGCCAGCCCACGTCATGACATATCATACTAATACATCCCATCATGACCTGCATGACGGGATGGTGTACAACACACCCCACGCAGACGCTTCCGTTGCCATATCTTCTTCTGTGTCAAGTTTGCGAAGTTTGAGACTAGAAGATAACGCTCGTAAACGTCATTTTATCAGTAAAACCACCCGCCAGCCCATAAGAGCCGGCTGTAATCGGAAGCAAAGATAGCGATTTTTTATTTATCCTCAAAATAAAACAAAGCATCTCTCGCGCATAACGTCAAAAACGTTATGGCATATGGAAAAAGGCGATACGGGAATGGCTGTAATCGCCGTTGATGCAGGCATAAACATCCGACCAGCCACATCATCACGCCTGACGCAGAGTAAGACTGCGGCGGGGAAGCAAGGAGACAACGTGCCCACACAGAAGTAGAGACGCAAAATCTTGCGTCTCACGAGGAAAAAAATGCATTTATAATCACCGAATCATTACACACGTTTATGGTGATGGAGAGGACGGGAGACGCAAGATTTTGCGTCTCTACAAGGCGGACGCCATTGGGATGAAAGGATGGGATATGGGGGATGACAAATAAACAACGCGACACACAAAGAGGCATGAGCCGGGATGCCGCATGGCGCACTAAAATCCGTGACGTGCCGTGTCAGGCTGAATGCGGGCGTCATCTCCGCCTCTTGCCCAGTTCTATACGGAACGTCGTGCCACGTCCCGGCTCCGAGCTTTTCACGAATATGCGACCGTGATGATACTCCTCCACGATGCGTTTGGCGAGCGACAGACCCAGTCCCCAGCCCCGTTTCTTGGTGGTGAAACCCGGTCGGAACACGTTGCCGATGTTTTTCTTGGGTATGCCCTTGCCCGTGTCGCTCACCTCGATGGCGGTGCGTCCCGGTCCGTCGGAGACGGTTATGGTGATGCTTCCCTCACCGCTCATGGCGTCGACAGCGTTCTTGCAGAGGTTTTCTATCACCCACTCGAAGAGCGAGGCATTGATGTCCACCGTGACATCTGTATCTGGGAAGCGGCACTCAATGCTTATCTTCGTTGACGTGCGGCGGTTCATGTAGCTCACCACATTACTCATTACGTCGCGCAGGTCGGTGGGAACGAGCTCCGGCAGCGACCCTATCTTTGAGAAGCGGTCGGCTATCAGCTGCAGACGGCTTATGTCGTTGTACATCTCGGGGATGAGTTCGTCCTCCGGATAAGTCTCCTTCAGCACCTCCACCCATGCCATGAGGCTCGATATGGGCGTGCCGAGCTGATGGGCTGTCTCCTTGGAGAGCCCCACCCACACCTTGTTCTGCTCAGCCTTCTTCGACGTGAGCAGCGCGAAGATGGCTATCACCACGAATATCATCACCACCCCAAGCTGCACGTAGGGATAGGACGACAGGCGGCGCAGCATCACCGAGTCGTCGTAGCACACATACACGTAGTCGGACGGGACATTGTCAGACAGCGCCACCTTTATCACCTTGTCAGAGCGTAGCAGGCGCAGGCCCTCCGCCCTGACATAGGCGAGCGTGTCGGCATAAGTGTCGCATGAGCTGATGCTGAGGTTGCGGAATGTCTGCACGTTGCGGCTCTCGTCCATCACGATGACGGGTATGGTGGTGTTGCCGTTGAGCACCTTGAGCACGAGGTTGAGGTCGGCGTCGCTGTCGGCGTTGCTGAATGTGCGCATCGCCTCCGCCCACGTCTCCATCTTCTTGTGCTCCTCCGCCGAGAGGTCGCGTATGAGAAAATGTGACACGAGCAGCGATGCCACTGCTATGATGACGGCTGCCAACACGAGCAGAATCTTCACACGGCGTATCTGGTCTGTCCATTGCATACTGATATGATAACGAGATTACGCGCGGTTTATTGCCTCGACAGGCTCCGCAGGGGACCATGGAGAAAGACGTACTTACGATTTTTCTTGACTTTATTTTGACAAAATATTTTCGCGAAAGAGATGTAAATGAATGTTAAATCGGACATAATGATGGCTATTTAGGCCATACCGGTCTTATGCTATACCCCGTAACATAGTCCGAAAATATACATCCCGCGTTCTGATATTGCCCATTTCGCGGTGCGATAAAGCCTATTTCAGGGGACGAAAAGCACCATTTCGCACTCCAATATAGGCCATTTCGCAGGCCGAAATGGTGCTTTTTGCAAAACGAAAAAATGTCCCTTAAACATAAATCATTGATATTCAACACCTTATAAAAACTCTCATAATTCGCGTATTTGCGCCCGAGGAAGAGTCTGTCCGCAAATACGCGCTTATTTTTCGAGGTATATCAGTAAACTAAGACGTAAAAATCAAAAACCGCTTACAATTTGAAAGTTGCCCGTATCGTTTTCTTTTCGGCATAAGTAAACAACGCTCATCCGTAAGCAAAAGCCACGGTCAGGATGTCTTCCCGCCGTCATATCACAGCCATCCGCTTTCAAAAAAATCAAAAAAAATGATGCTCCGCATGTCACAAATACGAAATTGCTGCGTAATATAAATAAAACGCGAAGCAGAATTAAAAACATATATATTATGAAAATGAAGACTTTGGCATTGACAATTCTTATCTCGACATTAGGCATGACATCATGCAGCGGTGCCAACAAAACCACAACGGATAATCATCTTACTACCGTGACTGAGCCGACGGCTAATGATGATGTGGAAAAGACACTGAAATTCAGTAACTTCGACGGAATAAAGTCGGATGTGGATATAGAAATACACTACGCACAGGACGCAAAATACAGTGTTAAGGTGAGCGCGCCACAAGACCTGCTTGCCAACACCGACATATCGATGAACGGTTCTACCATCACGCTTAAAGCAAAAGACGGCAACCGACAGAGCCACCCGAATATCATAATGGACAACGGTCAGATATATTATCTGAACGGCGACGCCAACAGCAAAATCAAGATGTATGTCACGGCTCCTCAGATAAGAATGCTGAATAACGATGGAGGCGGCATGGAATTCTACGCAGTACACATGGACAACGATGAACTGGCAATAAACACTACCGGCTTATTCAAGATGAACGTGCAGAGCATTAAATGTACGGGTGAGAACGGTATGAGCGTAAGCAACACAGGAAGCTTCACGGCGGAGGTGCCGACAGTGGACGCGAAACAGTTGTCACTGGACAACACGGGAACTTTGCTGTTCAACGGCAAAAGCATAAACGGTTCGCTGTATATAGACAATTCGGGACAGACAACATTCTCTGGCGACGTGAAAGGTGCTGATTTCACACTCGACAACAGCGGAATGTGCAAACTCAGCAGCACGTTCGTACTGACAAACGAATATGATTTTGACAACAGCGGATTGGCTTCCGGCGATGGAGACATCACGGCAAAGACCATCAACATATCGAGTTCCGGACAAGAACAGCGCTACGGTGCGTTTAAAGCAGACCGTATGTCGATAGACATCAGCGGCAACAGCAAATATCAGATAAGTTTCACCGGCGGAGACGTTTTCCTCGACTGCAGCGGCGTCGGCAACTTCAATCTTGCTCTCGACTGCCGTAGCATCGACGTTGACTCAGGCGGATTAATCGACGTGACGCTCTCTGGCACGGCCGACAAGACGTCGTTCGAAGGTTCCGGTTCATCGCATCTGAACACTTCCAAACTTAACAAGTTCTGACCGTCACCCCACTACCGCCGGCAGACAACGGTGACGACGCACAGCCACAACGCCAAGACAGCGTGCTTTCTTTCGTCCATCCGTCCGCCGGTCATAGCTTTATCACAAAAAACAATGCCCCGCATATCACAAACACGACGACGATGCGTTATATAAACGACAATACTTCGCTATCGGTGACCGTAGATTTATATCTTTCTGATTTCAGGTAAAATGACGATAGAACCATCTCAGCCGATTGCCGGACTTACATACTTTTACAATTCGTCTGACCACGTCAAATCAATTATATTCACATATTATGAAAAGATTATTTTTTGCCTTTTTACTTACCTTCGTACTTACCGGTATGTCTTTCGCCGGTGATTTCTCAAAACATCGCGGCGTCTGGGCCTCAAACGATGCCGAAGCTGTCATAACAGACAGTGTATGTATGTTCTTCGAGAAGACTCCAGCGGGTTTGAGAGCGTTTCTCAACGTTCCTACGCAAGACATATACAGCTGCACCACTTACAGGGATTCGGCATTTGTAGTTGAGACGGCCGCGCCTCTCGTACTCACCGATGGGGTTAAGATTGTTAACGGAGTAACCGTCAAGACTCTGCGTATCGGAGACAAGGTGATGTCTAAAGTGGAGGAGTTAGAGACCTGCAAACCTTATGAAAAATCCCGCGCAACAAGCAAGTCTGACGTAGGCAAGTGTTTACAGGAATGGAGGCTCGGTGCCAAGTTCGGAAAAGACGGCGATATCTTTATGTGTGAGGTCAATACCAACCGCCACATGTTTATCTATCTGATTAATCCTAACATGACATATATCCGGGCAGCAGCAACGGCGAACAACGATAACGGCACATTGTTTTTTCAGAACATCCGTATGATGCGCAACAATAATACCGGAGAACTGACATCGTATATGGCATCTGATAATTATAATATCGCCGCAGACAATCTGCAGATTGACAACAGCAAATTCAATCCTAATGCCTGCGTATTCAATCCTGACGGAGGAATATATTGGTCGCTCATCTCGTTTACGGCAGACCAGATTAAGATAAACGGTTGCGGCGAGACTTATTATGTAAACCGTATTGATCAGTTTGAAGAATACTTTAAGTATGTCCCATACGAAACAGCGCACATACAACAATAGTCTGTCCTTGGTATAAAGGGCTTCACCGTGCCTTCGCTGATTGGCAAAAGCTGTATTTCCATTCGACAGACAACCGGCCCGATGAGCATCTCGCGTAAAAGCATATCTCCATAAAAGTCCAATCCGGAAGGGCAACGGTTTCCGCTTATCACCGGCATTACAAGCCTCAACGAACCACCGGACTCACGTTAAATAAAATACGAAACAAGATTAAATTACATATTATGAAAATTAAAACTTTGGCATTGTCCATCCTTATCACCACTTTATGCATGGCTTCATGCAGCAGTGCACGCAATAGCACTACCGACAACGACATGACGGTCGTGGCAGGACTGTCCGGCAAAGGCGAGGTGGAAAAGACCCTGAACCTGGGCAAATTCAACGGCATAGAGTCGTCCGTGATTGTGGACATACACTATACGCAGGGCTCTAAACGCAACGTGAGGATGCGCACGAGCAAGGAACAGATTGACAGATACGACATATCGGTGAACGGTTCGACTCTCGTTCTGAAAAAGAAAGACAACAAGTCCGGCTCCGGCAGAGGCTCCAAGGAGGATAAAATCACACTGTATGTCACTGCCCCGGATATAAACTTCATAGATAACCGCGGCATAATGAAGTTTTACACTAAGCTGATCGGCAGTGGCGGACTGCAGATAAGAAACAAGGGAATACTCGATATGAACATTCAGAACGTGCACGGCAAAGGCAGCAGCACACTGAGCATAGACAACAGCGGAAGGATGACGGCAGAGATGCAGGCGGTGGACGTAAGACTGTTCTCGCTGGACAACAAGGGCATGCTGACATTCAGAAGCACCGGCATAACAGGAAGTCTGAAACTGGACAACTCCGGACAGCTGACATTCTCAGGCAATGTTGAGGGCTCTACAGCCGAACTGGAAAACAAAGGGGTGTGCAACTTGACAAGCGCGTTCAACCTTACCGACGACTATTCATTCAGCAATGGCGGACAAATGAGCATGTCAGGCGACGTGAAAGGCACGTCGGCAACACTGAAAAACACGGGTGTGTACAGGATGGAAGGTTCGTTCAGACTGAACGGTGACTATACTTACGACAACTCCGGACAGGCGGACAACAACGGTGATGTGACGGCAAAGACCATCAGTATGTCCAATTCAGGAATGGACAGCAGGGATGGTAGTCTGAAAGCAGACCAACTGACAATGAGCGTAAACGGCCAAAGCAACTACAAGATGAGTTTCACCGGTGGCGACGCAAAGCTCAAATGCAGTGGTATGGGAGAATTCAGACTCGCACTCGACTGCCGTAGCATAGAGGTGAACTCGAACGGACAGATAAACATAGAGCTCTCGGGTACGGCCGACAAGACATCGTTCGACGGCTCCGGAATATCGCATCTGAAAACATCCAGGCTTAACAAGTTCTGACCGTCTCCCCACTCCTGCCGGCAGATAAAGGTGGCAACGCGCAGCCGCGACGTGCAAGACTACGTGAGCAAGTCCGCACACAGATAAGCCATGATAGCGAAAGAATCCGCCCACTGAACCCATACGGCATATCGAAACCGCCGGAACAGCGTGTTTCCTTCCGCCCGTCCATCCGTCGGTCACCGCTTTTTCACAAAAAGCAATGCCCCAAGTGTCACAAAAACGACGCTGATGCGTAATATAAATAAAACGTGAAACAAAATTAAAAACACATATTATGAAAACTAAAACTTTGGCTCTGACAATTATTATCTCTATATTATGCCTTACTTCTTGCAGCGGTGTGAGCAAGAACACGACGGATAATGACATGACAGTCATGGCCGGAATGACGGACAATAACGAGGTGGAAAAGACTCTGAACCTTGGCAAATTCAGCGGTATAAAATCGGAAGTGAGCCTGGACATACACTACACGCAGGGCTCAAAACGCAGCGTAAGGATAAGCGCAAGACAGGATGTGATCGACCAGACAGACATATCGGTGATGGATGGTGTCCTCGTCCTGAAAAAGAAAAATGACGACCCGGAGTATAAGAACAACAACGAGAAGAATAAAATCACGATGTATCTCACGGCTCCGGATATAAATTCTCTGGAAAACAGCGGCATAATGGGATTTTATACGGGGACATTCAACAGCGACGGACTGCTGATAAGAAACAAAGGTATATTAAACCTGAAGACACAGGACATACACGCCAACGGCGCGAACGGAATGCAGATACACAACAGCGGAAAGCTTAATGCAGACGTGCCGACGATAAACACGACGCTCATGTTGGTGGACAACAACGGCATAATGAGCTTAAATAACAGCGACATAAAGGGCGGAAGCCTGACAATAGACAATTCAGGAAAGATTGACTTGTCGGCAAACGTGGAAGGAAGTTCGGCAAAACTGAAGAACAGCGGAATAAGCAGAATGGAAGGTTCGTTAGCTCTGACCGGCGATTATGACTGCACCAACAGCGGGAAACTGACCATAGAAGGCGGCGTGAAAGGCGCGACGGCAGAACTGAAGAACAGCGGAATATACAAGATGGAGGGTTCGTTCAGCCTGACCGACGCTTATACTTATACCAACAGCGGCAGGTCTGACATCACCGGAAACGTGACGGCACGCACCATAAGCATGAAAAACTCGGGCATTGACGACAAGCATAGCGCGCTGAAGGCCGATCAATTGACCATGAGGACAAACGGAAGGAGCAATTACGACATGAGCTTCAAGGGCGGCGACGCACATGTAAACTGCAGCGGTGTAGGCAACTTCGTCATGGCACTCAAATGTCGCAGCATCGAGATAAAATCGAGCGGAAGAATAAAAGTAACGCTGTCGGGAACGGCAGACAAGACAACTTTCGACGGATCGGGAGTGTCGCACATCGACACATCCAAGCTGAACAAGTTCTGACCACAGGTCTGACGACAGACAGAGACAACAATGGCGGACGACAGTCGTGCGCACGGCTGCAACGAGTTACGCACAGAGAGAAAACAACACTGAGAGATACATGACAACGGAAGAATTCGAAAACGAGGCCGAACTGGTGCGCCCCATACTTGTGGCAACAGCCGCACACATGCTGGGCAGCGACAGCGAGGCCGAGGATGCGGCACAGGAGACGCTTGCGAAACTGTGGGGCATGCGCGGCGAGCTGCGCAGTCCGATGGCGGCTCTGGCACGCGCCGTTGTCAGAAACCTTTGTGTTGACACCATAAGGAGACGCCACGCGGTGATTGTTCCGCTGTCTGACAAACAGCGCAATATGGCTGAGACGGTGACAGACAACGACCCTTTCAGTCACGTGATGAAGGTCATCGACCTGCTGCCGGAGGCACAGCAGATAGTAATCAGGCTGCGGCACATCGACGGAATGAGCACCGCAGACATAGCACAACTTACAGGAACGAGCGAGGCCGCCGTGCGCAAGACGCTCAGCAGGGTTCGTATGGCAGTGAGGAAACATTATCTTGAGGACATCAGAAATGAACAATAAGAAGACAAAAGAAATAGAACGGCTCGTGGAACGCTTCTTCGACGGCGAGACAACCACGGAGGAAGAGGCACGGCTATACAAGGTGTTCAGACGCAAAAGGCTGCCCAACAGCCTGGAAAGTATGCGCCCGGTGATGGAGGCTTTCAGCTCGATGAGCGAAGAGAAGCCGCAGCGGGCAAAGACAGTGAGCATAGTGCGGCGTGCGCTTATGGGCGCGGCGGCCATGCTGGCACTGATTGTGGGAATAGCCATCTATTCGAACTATCACGAGGAACAGTCGCTGGCGCGCATATACGGAGGCAGCTACGTCATAGAGAACGGCTGGCGCATAGACGACCTGAGCGCCATACAGGACGACATAGAGCGGGCCCTGGCCGACTCGCGCCGCATAGAACAGCACGCCGAGCACAACGTCATAGACCGTGCCGAGCAGGATGTACTCGACAACATATCGGACCCTGACATGCGCGACGAGGTGGAAAAAATGTTGAACGAATAAATAAGCACAGATATGGACATACGCAGAATTATCATAACGGCGGTGATACTTGTCACGTCAATGGTGAATGTAGCGGCGCAGAACAGGATAGACGAGATGATAGAGAACTACTCGTCGCGGGGCACAAGCAGATTTACCTCGGCCGTGGAACGCGATCCTAAGACACGCAAGGTGCTGAAGGTGGTGAATGTGCTTGAGCTGAACCAAATGGGAATAAACGAATTCATCAACGTGTTCAGAGGCGAATCGAAGAAAGGAAACTTCACCGAGAAACGCACGGAAGGCAGTCTGACACTCATGCTTACGGTGCGCGGCGAACGGCAGAACCGCATATACATGATGCACTGCACCGACCCCTACACGCCATACAGGAAAAATACGCACTATGGTCAGGCTAAGATAACGGTCATCATAAAATACGGATGATTGTCACCCGTGGGCGAAACAATCGACGACCAAAGACATACAATAAACAAAAAGCTCCTGATTTGTACCTGAGAGCAGTCCGCACAGCGGTGACGTACGGCGGGAAAAAGCGACAGGCCACATGAATATATACATGGAAAAATAACAGAGGAGGCGATGGACATCATCGCCTCCTTTTTTCGTTTATTCCCGACCGTCAGTCTAAAGTCCTGTGAATTACGTTATATTGCAAAGCCGTCCGTCGGGCGTAATTGCCGAAAGCGTGGCGGGACTGGCCATGATACAGTGTCGGACGGGATGGCGCATAGAGTGCGTCATACGTAAACCGCCAACCATATGGCGCAGTGTTTGTCGCAGCTTGAGTGCATGCGCGCCACCTGCTCCGGTGCTCATGTGGCAACGACAAATGAAAAAAGCCTTCGCCTTACGGCCGATGGCGGAGTATCATGCGGCTCCGGTGTCAGCCGTAAGGCGAAGGAAAGATAAGGCATTCATGGTCTTACACGGCTTTTACGCCATGTATCATACGACTCATTTCCCCATTCTCGTGTAAGTTTTCTTCTCCGGTCCCACACCTGTTATGGTGAGTTTCTTCCAGTGGGGAGGCAGCACCGAGGGCAGCTGGCGTATTCCCCTGTCGGTTATCTCCAGTCCGCAGAAACCGTTGATCACAGCCTGGAGCATTCCGCCTGCGCCTGTGGTGAAGTAAGGATTGGTTCCGCCGGCACCCTCGGAGATGACACCGAAGGGAGGCAGTTTGTTGGGACGGTAGCTCTGGACGAACATCTCGTAAGCCTTCTGAGGCTGCATAAGACGGGCAAACTGCACGGCGAAGATGGAGAACGACATCGCCGGACCGTTCTTGTCTATACGGCTTTCGTAGTAAGAAAGGTTTTTCCTGATGTCGCGCTCATCCGTAACAAGATGCAGAGGATAGGCAAGAAGGTTGACGTCGACCTGTTTTATGCCGCGCCCGTCATAGCCTTCGTGCTCCTTGATGACCCCGTCCTCGAAACGCGGAATGCGTATCTTGCCTGCCACCTCGCTCCATATCCGTGGACATTTCATGCCGCAAAGCTCCGCAGCCTTACATGCGTTTTTCAGCGAGATGACCGCCACGCCGTTGGTGAAGGCGTTGTCGTCCACACCCATGGCATATTCGTCCGCGCACACTACGTTGTCTATCGAGTATGTGCCGTCGGCGTTACGTGTGGCGCGGCTTATCCAGAAGTCGGCTATTTCCTTTATGAGCGGATAGCCTTTCTGCTCAAGCCATTTCCTGTCCTGCGTCATGCAGTAGTAGTTCCATGCCGCAATGCCTATGTCGCCGGTTATGTGGTGCTCGAACGGACCGGTGAGCGCCCACGTCGGGCAGGCTTCCTCGCCTGCGTCATCGCTCTCCCATGGGAACATCACTCCCATATATCCGTTTGCCTCAGCCTTCTTGCGTGCGGCAGCGAGACGGTCGAAACGGTAGTCAATCATCGATTTTGCCATATCCTGATTGAGGAACAGCAGCGGAGGATACATCCATATCTCTGCATCCCAGAATATGTGTCCGTTGTATCCCTGTGACGACAGCCCGAACGGGGGAATGCTGAGACGGCTGCCAGCACGCACTGAAGAGTAAAGATTGTAGAGGGCGAGACGCACGCTTGTCTGTGCCTCGTCGTCTCCGTCTATGATGATGTCGCTCTTCCACATCTCGTTCCACTGAGCCTCATGTGCGCTCACAAGCCGGCTGATACCGTTGTAGACACCGTATATTACCTGACGGTTTGACTCGTTGCACGGGTCGATGAAATCGCGGTCTGTGCATATGGAGCCTATCAGACAGAAGCTGAATGTGTCGCCTGCTGACAGATGTCTGTATATCTCCGCACTGTTTTGGGAGGTCAACACACTCGCACCGCTGTTCTTGGGAAGAACGAATGCCGACGACGCCGACACCTCGTTGTCTCTGTATAATGAAAAGGCATGGGTGCGCATGATCTGCAACGCGGTGCCCTCAACGTTGATGCTCTGCACCTCTGTGAGAGGCTGCCTGTACTCATCCGGCACAACCGGGACGTTGCGTACGTCAAGAACAATGTCGTCAAGAGCTTCTACGCATACATTTATAAGTCCGGCATAAGGCATGTTCCGCAAGGCGCGGACCTCATATCTCACCTTGGCCTTCTTCATATAAGAGAATGACGTGCGGTGGACAGCGTCTCTCATGCTGAGCGTCTGGGTCCAGTCATCCACGTCGTTAAGCGCGACATTTCTGCCGTCGATGTACATCTGCATCTGGAAAGGATTGATGCCGCGCAGCACGCGGCTTACTCCGTTCCTGCCGTCAGCATCGAACACATGGTTCAGGAAAACGTCTCTCACCGCAAAAGGCTCGCGCCACGGCAGTATGCCGATGCGCCCGTTGGCGACCACCGCGCCGTAATAATCACCTCCTTTTTCGGATGTCGAGATTTCCCATCCGGTTTTGTTGTCCGCAAAAGTCAGGACAAACCTACTGAAAAGAAACAGTAATAATAGTGTCTTTTTCATTACATTAAATTATTTGACATTAACTTTTATGCTTCAACGCGCACTTACCGGCTTATGGCAAACGAATATCACGACACACCGGAAACGCACTGCCGCCTGACAGCAGCACGGAATAAGAATGGAAGTCAGATGTGATTAGGGCTGAACGAAAGTCAGACCACACCATGATTTCGTGCCAATGACGTGTAAAACCGTTATCAGCCTTATGATTACCGATTTAGGTCCAGCAATTCATCATCGGCAAAAGTAAATAAAAATAACAATATCCTAAAGCTTATAAATATAAATAATGTCAAATAAGACCGATAACGCAAATTATTCATACAGACGTCCCTCTGACGCCCATATCAGCGGATAAGGGTAAGACGGAACGGCATCAGAGCTCCGGAGACGTCCTTTCACCTGCCTGACGGGGCTTCATCCGTATCACATGATGATGAGTGACAGAGGGATATGTAGCCTTCCTGATCGTATGCCTTACGCTCATGATGAATAAGATCTATCAGCCGCTGCAATTCACAGACATCGGTCCTTATGTCCTTGAAACGTTGGTACTGCCCGTCATATCTCTTGGAAGAGCCTGTTCTGAGTCGGCTTCCGATGTCGTCGGGAATAAGGAACGATGAACGTTGCTTGCCGAGATACTGCTGAAAGTCGAAGAGAAAAATGCTTATACCAGCCAAATCGAAATCGCCGAAGTGGACATAATGGTTCGGTATGGAGCAGAGCCATCTTCTCAGGTCGGATGACTGCGGATATCTGGACACGAAGAGCACTTTAGAGGGAAGCCTGTGCGCATGAAGGTATTCCTCAAAGAATGTCCTCTGCCGACGTATCATCCGGAAATTCTCCATATTCTCAATACCCATCACGACCACGTCCTCCGGTATGGCGAACCGCTCCCATTCGGAGACAAACAGGAAACTGCCTTCCTGAGGATTTACCGTAAAAGGCTTTCCGCAAAGGGAGCACTCCACCGGCTCATAGCTGTTCACAGGGAATCCCGGGCACGACCGCACGGCGACAAGCTTGGAGTTTCCTGTCACGGCAGCCATTGAGGCACGCGAACCGGAAGCCCCGACATCAAGCATACGGTAGCTCTCATCACGGTCTGTAAGAAATCTTTTCAGAGCCACGACATCGCGTGCGCGATATGATTTACGTGACCCTCGGGATGTGACCAGAAGCAGTCCCTCAGCCAGAAGCTCGTCGCGCAGCCTGCCGTCAAGCTTTGAGTCTGCCACCTGTCCGCCTGCCATCAGAGTCTTTACGGATGCATTTATAGTCATGATACCTATACTGTTTTTATGCGTTTCAACAATTTCTCCACCCTTGTCTTGACTCCGTGTTTACTCAGCAGATAGGTGTAACGGTAGTCGTAAGGATTGTATGACGTCGGCGAACTGTTGATGAGATAGATGTTCCTTGAGTTGGCGAACTGAAGGATTCCCTTGATGTTGTCGGGATGAAGACGCCCTATCTCGTCCATCATGCAGTGTACGATGAAGTCGCCGCTGCGCCGTGCAGCCTTTTTCTTGAACACATTGATGAGCATGATGTTTACCATTGCCTTCACAAGAATGTCTGTTCCGTCAGACCCTACATTGTTGATGCGCTCCACCCAACCTGTGTCGTTGTCGTTCTCCATCACTCGGAACTGAAGCCGGAAGGCGTCACTCAAGGAGACGGACGGGCGGTTGGGCTCGTTCTGCAACTGATGGGAGAGACTCTTCAGATAGTCCACGACCTTACGGTTGACCTCGTCGCGATTGTCACCGGAGAAAAGATTCAGCTCGCCGATGGACAGAGCGTTTTCCACCGCATAGTCGTGTATGGACGTGAGAAGCTGCATGAGCTTGTCTGACGACTCGTTAGCACGGAGCTCTATGCTCCTGATTACACCTGCGAAATTCTTCTCAACGAAATCGCGGTTGATGTCGAGTATCACTCCATCCACGTCAGACCTGCGTTTCATAAGCGAGCCTATCTCAGCTGAGATGCGTCCGAGAATATCCTTATAATGTTCGCTGGTGCGCCTGCGGAACTCTTCTATTTTGTTGTTGTCCATGAACTCCTGCAAATCGACGGCAATCTGCAGATAGTCGTTGTCGGTCACAGGCATTGTGTTGAAATGGAACGCATTCTGAGGCTTGAAATTACGGTTGAAGCTGACGACGGTTTCTTTAAGTGTGCCGATTGACTCACGCTTCTGGTTGACAGTGCCTCTGAGGCGGCTTATGAGCTGCTGGCATGACATGTCGGTAGCCAGCATGCTGCCGTCGGAAAGGAACTCATCGGGCACCAGACGCTCGTTCTCCACCATCTGGCGGTAGGCATCGAGTCCGTTTTTCCTGTCATTAAGCTCCTTGAGAACAGCTCTATGGCGTTCCTCCATTTCCCTGTACTTTTTCACTATACGTGCACGTCTGTCCTCATATCGCTGGCGCAAGAGGGACAGCCGCGTGCCTATAGCCTTGACCGTCTTTTTGATTTCAGGCTCTTTGGAGAAAAGGTTTTTCTCGGCGTCACGGTATCTGATGACTGTCGGACGCTCCCTCTCAATCTTTTCCAACAGCGAATTCAGTTCGTCCAATGTCCTGCGATACTGTTCGAGCAGAGCGGTGTCGACGCCTTTACCGGCAAGTTCAGCCTTCTGCTGTTCGTCAAGCTGATTCTTCTGAGTGTCGAACTCCTTGTTGCGTTCCGCCGCCTCAGTCTGTTGCGCCTCCTTGAACCGGCGCAGCTCCTCATTGAGAGCCTTTGACGACTTGTTGAATACGGAGTCGAGTTCTTTAAGCTCTTTTTTATGCTTTGCCTCGTTTTTGGCACGGGCATCCTTCTCTGACTGCACCTTCAGCAATGCCTCGTTGAATGAGCGTTCCCTGATTTCCTTCTCATCAGCGATGAGCTTCTGCTCTTCCATCTCCAGCTTATGCCGTAGGTTTTGCAGATTCTGCCGTTCTGTCGGAATCTGTTCCTCTCTCACTCTCAAGGCTGTCGCCTCCTGACGGAGCGGATTGAGCTGGGAGGTATACTTCTTTGTGAGTTTGGACGTTTCGTCCTGAAGTTTCTTGTCTGATTGGTCGAGCCGGATGCCAATCTGCCTGTCCTGTTCTTCCAGTTCCTTTTTCTCCGCCCTGTAATCGTCAGGCGTGCGATGGAAAGAAGCGATGCTGTCCAGGTTAAGCCTTACACCAAACAGGCTGTCGGATGCCGCGTCAGACTGAGGCTCCATGCCTTGCGCATACAGGATGCGCTCAACGTCAACAACCTTGCCTATAGTGTTCTCCCAGCCTTCCTTGTTCTCGCAAAGCCAGTTGTATAAAGAGCCGTCCAGACGGGAAAGCAACTCTCCGATCTTCGCAATTTGCTCACGGATATGCCTGCGGTCAGCCTCAAGCCGCTCCTTATCGCGCTGAAAGGCTTGCCTCATCTCATACTCTTTCATCTCATACTCTGCTGAAATACGGTCTATCTGGCTTTTCACAGATTTCTGTTCTAAGGCTATGGTCTTCTCCGTGGAGTCCAACTGCATAAGCTGTTCATCCACATGCTTCATCTCATCAGCCATAGGACGCCACTTACGGAGTTCCTTCAGCGCACTGTCAGCCCTGTTCTGCTCAGCGATAAGATTCTGCAGACGTTCGTCAGACTCACTCCGCCAGCCATCAAACTCTTCCGTGACAATATTCCTATTCTTTGTACGTTCCTCTTCAAGAACGTCGCGTTTTTTCTGAATCTCGGACAGTCTATGACAGTAAGCCTCCTTCTGAGCGTTCTCAAACGACCGCCGCGCATTCTCCAGTTTGCCTCTTGCGACGTTATACTTCTCCTCTATCGTCTCATGGGTTTTCAACAATCCGTCCAATAATGTGCGTGTATCTTTCTCTTCCTGTCTGACGGTTGTCTCCCTGTCTGCAAGGGCGAGCATAGCGTCTATGCCTTCAGCCTCGAACATCTTCCTTGTCTGTAATATCTCCTTCAGTTTGCTTCTGTTGGCTCCGAGTTCCTGATTGAGCGAGTCTTTCTCCTTTTCATATTCTTCCGTAAGCTCTTCCTCGCGTTTGCGCTCTTTACCGATGTCGGTCCTGATTTTATCTGCCTCGATTTCCAAAAGAGGTATGCGTTGTCCGCTATAGTCCACCGCATGGTTCAGCATACGCCATTCATCAGACATCTGCCGGTCGAGCGCGACAATCTTACGGCCCTGTTCCGCTATGGCCATCGCCTGTCGGCGCACCGGATAGACAGCGTCCCGCGTCTGACGGAACCAACAGTCAATCTCATCATACTCACGTTCGAAGTCGGTGACAAGCCGACGGTAGGTCTGCAAGTCAATCGGCAGCTCCTCGTCGGTCATCGACTGTATGATTGTGTTCTTCACAAAGTCTGCGTCCAACTTTGTATTGAGGAACACATTCTGGATGCTTCGCGGAATGTTCTGATAATGCGAGCTCCTCACCAATGCATAGCGCGCATACTTGCTGTCATGCGTGTTGCCGAATATAATATCCTTGAACATCACACCCGACTCCACTCTCGCCGAGACAGAGATGTTCTTGTCTATGCGTTCTCTTATCTTCACCCAGTCGCCCAACACTTTGTTTTCGTCGGTAACAAGCCATTCGCGCCGGTATGGAGCATCGATGAAACGCCATGAAGCGCGCCCCTGATATCTGCTGACCAATATGGTGTATGCCCCATTGTCACGCGCCACCTCATAGAGGATGTAGGAGTTGGACTGCCGGAAATAGAACTCGTCAAACGGCTTCTGACCATGCTGTATGCCCAAGCGATGCTTGTCGGCATTGTAGAAAAACAGCAATGCCCTCAATATGGTGCTTTTGCCTACGCCCTGTGTTCCGGTGAAATGCACATTGCCGTCTACGGAAATCTCCGCATAAGGAATGTTGGCGCTATTTATAAAAACAATCTTATTCAGGCACTTCATCTTCGTTAGCTATTTGAATGATTTCAACCAATTCCTCAACATAACGGAACGCCGAGGTGACCTTAAAGGTCTCGTCAAGTTCGCTTACACACTCTGCGAAGCCCATATTCTGCATTTCCTGAAGCAGCTTGCCGACTATCTCTATATTAGAGCCGGCTCCGTACTTACGGAAAAGATGGTTAGCCTTTTCCTTCAGTTCGATATCCAGACTGATCTGTTCTATCAGATGACTCTTGCGGAACTGGTATCCGGCGGTGCACGACTGGTTGTAACACTTAAGGAAATCCAGATAGTCGAGCCACTTGGAGAAGCTTTCCAGCTTTTGCTCTATGGTCTGCCTGCTCTCTCCTATGCGCGAGAAATAGAAATAACCATTCCCCGATTCGAGTTGCAGACCTATCTCACGGAAGTAATCCGCGTAGTCCTCCAGATTCTCCTCAATGTCATCATACAGATGTCGGACAGTGGAGTCTGCGCTGTCTACTGAAAGAAACTCTCCACGGCTTAAGCGGTCGTATATCCTTTTAGTATTATTTCGCATATATTATAGGGTATTCGATATCTTGATAAACGGCATATTCGCCGGTCATCCTGCAATCGTCCGGATGCAAGATTACCAACTGACAAAAAAGGAACGCATAGTCTTCAATACTGCGTATGGTCTTATAGTCATATCTCAAAATAAAATCAAACAGATTGTATCCTGAAGCCAGAAATGCGTTCCAAACCTCTGTGGAATCCATCTCTTTCAGCTGTAGGACGTGCTCCTTTAAATCGTCTTCCGTCAAAGGAGCGGCTTCGGTCCTTGTGGTTTTCTGCATTCCGCTGCGTCTGGCTATCCTGTTCAGCAACGCGACGACCTGCTCATTCTCTCTCAGCATTTCTAAAGACAGACGTATCTTGTTGTACTGGCGGGATTCCATCCATATATGATTTCTCTCTTCCAGCACGTGAACGAGATTGGTATCGGTCTTTATTAGCAGTTGGTCCTGTAGATATTTCAACTTCCGTATTTTTATGTAAAGCTTGTTCTGACGGTCAATCTGATTGATGTAGGATATGATCTGGCGGTCAATCTCCATCAGCGCATGATAGGCTTCGACAAAATCATGTCTCACGTCGCTGCATGTCTTAGCCATGTGCGGGTCGTTTGCCATGATGAAAAAGGCGTGCTCATTGTCCATCAGCTTTTCACACTCGCCTATCATTTCGCGAATGCCATGGCTCTTCTCATCAAGGTTCTGCAGTTTCTTCTTTTTGATGATATAGTTAGGTTCCTGCTTGTATGTATTGTCCATATTTCGTTTCAGGTCTACCACATTCTTCAATGTCCTGAATCCTGTCTTTTTCAAAAGCTGTCTGACATTGTCCTGATAGCCTGCCTTACGATTGGGATTGGACTCCTGCAGGAAATATCCTATATTTTCCTTCAAAGTATTGATGCATTCCTGAACACTCAGAACACTTATCTCTTCGTTAACATTCAGCACCTCTTCAAAAAAGTTAAGGTAGTCGCTCTCAATCTCCAACGTACTGCCTGCCTCTACAAGCACACCATAGTCGACAAGTTTTCTGAGTCGGGCTTCACTCCCTCCCACAAGCTCCAAGGCAAGCCCAACCGGAAACTTCATGAGCTTTCGCTTTTCAAACATCTCGCTCAGCAGTCGTTGCTCTCGTGAGAGTGTCTTGGTCAGTTCTTCTATACTCCTAAAATGTGTCAGGACATCCATATGTTAGAAAAAGCTCTTCGGATAAACATCATCCCGCGTCCGATAGACAATATCAGCATCCGTTGGTTCCGGCAACTTATTATCAGATAAGTTATATTTGAACGGTTGTCATAACGTAAATCATACATTTATATTATATCATCATCTTTATATGCAGTTAGCTTACCTATAACAATTCTGTTCTCTGGATGTTATTAGTTATCAGATACGGACAAACATCTGCCGGACTCATTCCGACCGCGAATTCAGGATGATTGTTTTTCATATCCTGTCTTGTTATTAGAATACAATATTACTATTTTTTATTCAAATAAGCAATATATATTTCACAAAATGTATGAATCCTGTCTGTTTTATATTAGAACCGGGCGGATTGACTGCGAGCATAAGTATGGAAGTGAATGACGCACCAAATGTAAGACCGGATATAACGTTTCTATTGAACAGAAACAAAGAATCACTCCGTGTTTGTCGTGTAATACGACACGAAATAAGACCTGTATGTCACCGCAAAACACCCGTTTCCGACAGGACAAAAAAAGAGGGACG
>UMDF01056682.1_pt1 | contig 20476 bp, 18 predicted proteins | sample 1964421 | NCBI WGS metagenome assembly UMDF01 (sample SAMEA4835987, study PRJEB28245) | human gut metagenome | biome: gut microbiome; material: fecal sample | place: Denmark | collected 2008
GCGCACGAGGAGACCGATGCCGACGTGCTGAACAGTATCTACGGTGACGAGGAACCCATACCGGTCATCTTCCAGAGCGGCTACCTTACCATCAAGGGGTATGACAAAGAATTTGGCTTATACCGCCTCGGCTTTCCCAACCGGGAAGTGGAGGAAGGCTTCATCAAGTTCCTGATTCCGTTCTACACCCGTTTCTCGAAGATAGAAGCGCCGTTCGAGATAAAGAAATTTGTACGCGAAATATGTGCCGGACAACCCGAAGCCTTTCTCAAACGCCTGCAAACCTTCTTCGCCGATACTCCCTACGAATTAGTGAGCGAGCTGGAACGGCACTACCAGAACGTGCTCTTCATCGTTTTCAAGCTGGTGGGTTTCTATACCCAGGCAGAATATCATACGTCCGAAGGACGGATTGACCTCGTGGTAAAAACTGCGGACTACATCTACGTGATGGAGTTCAAATTGGAAGGCACCGCCGAAGAGGCCATCGCCCAAATAGAGGAGAAGCACTACGCCCGTCCCTTCGAGACGGACCCGCGGAAGCTGTTCAAGATAGGAATCAATTTCAGCAGCAAGACGAGGAATATAGAGAGGTGGATTATAGAATAAAGTAGAGGAGGTAAAGCTCAATAGTTTTGAGAAATGTTTTTCAGACCCCACATCAGAAGAGTATCGATTATTACAAATATAATTCTTTCCTTCGTATCAATATAACAAAAAATGAGAATATTAGTAAATGCTTCCAACCTTACAGTCGGTGGAGGCATTCAAGTAACAGATTCTATTTGTAGAGAACTTTTCCGGTTTACGGTTCATCGTTTTGTCGTAGTATTGCCTTCCGTATTGCAACAATGTGGGAATGACATTGAATCATACCTCAATGTACGTTTTGTATGTTATGACCAGCATAGCATCCTATTGTCTGCTATACAAGGACGGGATGCTGTTCTCGATGCCATTGTTGAGGAAGAGCGGATTGATGCAGTATTAAGTATTTTCGGATTCACGAAATGGAGGCCCAAGTGTCTGCATATCTGCGGGTTTGCTCGGTCTCACTGGCTTCTGAAAGATTCTCCGTATTGGAAATCGTTCTCATTGATGGCCCGCATGAAAATATCTGTGATGCGGAAAATGAAAATGTATCTATTCTCAAAAAGCGCAGATGTCTTTTATACGGAGAATGAATATATTTCTGCCATGTTGCGAAAAGAGTTCAATGGGAAAAAAGTGTATACAGTTACCAACAACTACAATCAAGTTTTTGATTATCCGGAGTTGTGGGATAAAACCCCAGTGCTACCCGGTTTCGATGGAGTAACCATTCTGACTGTCTCTGCAAATTATCCGCACAAGAACTTGCCGATTATAGTTGCAGTCATTCATTGTATGAAACGAAGATGGCCATTTTTAAAATTTCGTTTTGTCCTGACCATCCAAGAAGAAGAATTTGTTCCCCTGACCGATGAAGAAAGGCAACATATCCTATTCCTGGGAAGAGTGAGAATTGACCAATGTCCGGCATTGTATGAACAAAGCAACATCTGCCTGTTGCCCAGTCTGCTGGAATGTTTCAGCGCAAACTACGCGGAAGCGATGCGGATGAATGTGCCGATAATAACCACCGACCTGGGCTTTGCCCATAGCTTGTGTGGAGATGCGGCAACCTATTATGCGCCCCTGTCTCCGGAAGCTCTGGCCGAGGCAATCTACGAAGTCTGTTCGAGTGCGGACTTGCAAAAGCGACTGGTGTCCAATGGAGCAAGTCAGCTGAAGAAATTTGATACATACGCAGAGCGCGCACAGAAACTTATCGGAATTGTAGAAAAAGAATACCACGATAGAAATGGAAATTCTGAAAGCATGTAAAGTTGCATGATGAATGATAGTATTGAAAAGAAAACCCTGAAGAGTGTTGCATGGACATCCGTCGACCGCTTCGGGGCGTTGGCTATCCAGTTTATTGTAACCTCCATATTGGCTCGTCTTCTGGAACCGGCAGACTTTGGCATGGTCGGGATGCTGGCTCTGTTTATGGCCGTAGGGTCTTTATTGATTGATTCGGGTTTCAGCCATGCCCTCATACAAAAAGAAAATGTTTCCAATCAAGATTATTCTACTGTCTTCTTGACCAATATTCTGATTGGAATCACTCTTTACGGAGTGCTGTTCATTGCGGCACCCGGCATTGCCTGTTTCTTTAATACCCCACAACTGACGACTTTTGCTCGGACCATCTTCCTGATGTTTCCCATCAATGCCCTGTGTGTGGTGCATTTGGCAAAATTGACGAGAGAACTGCAATTCAAAACCATTGCTAAGATTTCAATATATTCTGCTCTTGTAAGTGGAGGTGTCGGTATCAGTGTCGCTTTGTGCGGATATGGTATTTGGGCCTTGATATTCCAGCAGTTGTCGCTATATGTTTCCCGTGTCATTTTATATTGGCTTTTCGTTCGCTGGTATCCCACTACATGGTTCAATCGCCGGTCATTCCGCACTTTATGGAAATTCAGTATGAATCTTTTGGGAACAGGCGTAATCGTGACAATATTCGATAACATCTATGTTTTCATAGTAGGCCGATTTTTCCCATTGGATGTTACCGGATATTTCAACCAGGCTTGGCAGATGGGGACAATGCTGCCAAGTCTGATAACCGGAGTGGTCAGCAAAGCTGCATTCCCTATATTTTGCCAAGTAAACAAGCAACGTAACCCACTTTCGGATATCAGCAGGAAAACCTTGCATGCCAATCTGTTCATAAGCATTCCGTGCATGTTTGGAGTGATGGTGATGGCACCGAACATATTTACCGCATTTTTCTCCGAGAAGTGGCTGCCCAGTGTACCCTTGTTCCGGATAATTTGTATTTATGGGGCATTCATGCCTATTAGGGTGGTCAACACAGATGCCATAAAGGCTTGTGGAAAAGGCAAACTCTATCTGGGACTGGAGACATTCCAGCGGTGTCTGGTCTTGATATCCATTTTGTTGTCCATTAAGCAAGGGATACCTTCTTTGCTTTGGGGACGTACGATAGCCTGCCTTGCCGCTTTACTGATCGATATGTATTTATGTGGAAAAGCCATCTGCTTACCAATGCATAAACAGTTGCAAGAACAGTGGAGGGTGGTAGTTGCGACGTTATTTATGATGCTTGTATTATATTCCATAGATAAACTTGCAGATGCGCCATTCCTGATATTGCCCATTCAATGCATCATAGGGGCAATAAGTTATTTTGCCGCCTGCTGCCTTTTGCAGGATGATTTAGCCATCCCTCTATATAATAAAGTCAGACAATATGCCCATAACCGATAAGTTATATAATGCCGCCATCCTGATTTGCTTGTGCAGTGGATTCATCTCGCGCATGCTGGGAGTGTCGGAACTCAGGTATCTGCAATACATTGGACTTGCCGTGGGCCCCGTGTTATGCCTAATCTATGGGTTTAAACGGTTAAGAATCGTTCCGTCGCAAGTGATATGCTATATTGTCCTCATCTGTTTCGGTTCACTGTCGTGCCTTGACATGGAATTTACGAAAGTGTCATACCTCATGTTCTGGCTGAGTGCCGTTCTGTTGTTTCTGCCCTATCGCAGGTTTGAAGTGAAGATGGGGCTTATAAATTTGGTATTTGCCGTAACCCAGTTGGCAAGGATTGAAAATCTGAACCTTGATTTTAGTTGGATGGCATTTTTAAAATCATCTGCGTCGAGTGTGGAAACAAACGGACCGACTTTTATCTTTGCTCTTTTTTTTGTTTATCAATTATATAAGGGAAACAAATGGTTGTGCGCCTTGAACTTGGTCTGTTCTGTCATATTCTTTAAGAGAATTGCGCTTATAGCCATGATGGTCTGCATCCTGATATTTTTATTCCGTAAATATATGTCAAAAGAAAGAATATTTACCCCCCCCTTATATGGCGTTAATTTACTGATAATCATATATTTATTAAATATATTATATATCTTTGGTACCGTACTTTTCATAAACGGTTTCTTCGCAGACATGATACGTTCCACCGGCGTTTCAGTCGGTGAGCTGACCATGGGGCGAAACACGCTCTATAAATATGTAGTAAAGGATTTCTTGAACAGTGATATATTCCAGTTCTTGTTTGGGCATGGCACCGCCTCGTGCATTACCCTGCTGAACAGACACGGAATACATGATGATTTGCACAATGATGTTCTCAAAATTCTGTATGAATACGGTGCTGTCATCTTCTTGCTGTTCTTCTATTTTCTGTATCGAAATGCAAATACATGGTATCGATTGTCACTGTCAGTCATGGTCAATGTGTTCTTCCTGTCGGACAACACCCTGATTTATGCAAGTGTAATCATAACATTCTTCTTGGTCAGCCATGAAAATTTAGGCTCCCAAAGACTCATGCCTGATAGTGCAGGGCCATAAGAAATTATCTCTGATTGTTCTTTGTGGCCATCTGCGCAGAAAATCGCTAAAGCCACATCGTGAACAATGAACATCTTCTTTTTCCTTAAGCCGATTGCAGACTTATTATACCAATATCAAGTCTTGGACTATCTTTTGACTGCATGGTGTATCGTATTTCTAATAAAAGAAAAAAGCAACAGACTATGTAGCATAGACTATTGTGTTATTGCGTTGATGGGAATATTTTTCCTTTCATTCCTGAGGAATACAGACGGCTGGAGCATATTGTTGAAGATAGAATCCGGCTTTCTGCTCTATTTCTTAGGACGTGAATATTACCGTTACTGGGGGGAAATCACTGCCAGTCTTCAGTGGGGATTCCTTGTCGTATTTTTAGTTTCCGTTATGGCATTTGTCAGTGGTCATGGATTTCAATCATGGGGAACTCACAATACTTTTACCAGTTTTTATTATTTCAAAACAGACGCTGCTTATGCTTTTTCACAGTGTTTTATCTTTTTTTCAATTGGATATTCTACTTGCCGATATAAGAATTGGGTGCTTGTTCTTTGCGTGCTGATGACGTTTTTCACGAATGCAAGGGCTCACTACTTCATTATCTTTATATTGTCGGCATTATACGGCAAATATTGGAAAGATACTCAATGTGGTATGAATCATCTGACAATCAATTACAAACTGTTTTTGAGTGGCGTATTTATTGTATTTGTATTGTTGATAATCCTGAATTATCTGTCCGCTTATATAGGTGACCGTTATCTGCTGTTTCAGTTTGACAGTTTATCTGACCTTATGAATGGAGCCAATACCCAAGGAAGATCGGATATTTGGCAAATAGTTTATAAAAAATTCAATCAGAATGATTTTTTTACGAGACTGATAGGTCTTGATTTGGTAAGTGCAACAGCCAAAGTGAATGGAAAATTTTGGAGTGCCCATAACATGTATATCAAAATTCTGTATAGCATAGGATATATGGGGAGTGCCGTATATGGTATCTTCATTTTCCAGACTTTCTGCTTTCTTAACCGGCTAAGGGCGCGGCGGCTGTTCTACATAGCATTAGGTCTGCTTGTCACGTTCCTGGTTTCCGGACTGTCGTGTGTCTCGATAGAAGATGTGCAGAGGTCTTGGCTACCCATGTTTTATATAGGGGTGGCTGTCAGCAAAGTCAGGACATATAAATAAAAAATGAATCATAAATAGAATCATAAATCGGATGAAACAGAACATTGTATTCATAACCAACATCCCGGCTCCTTATAGAGAAAAATTACATGAACGGCTGTATGCTCACTACGGTGACAAATACAGCGTAATGTATTGCTCCACAATAGAAAAGGGTAGACTTTGGAAAGTGAATGTAGGAAACTATAGTCATCAGTTTCTGTCAACGGAGAATCATGGATTGTTGTATAATATTCAGCTTGTTATAAATAGGCTGAGGCAACTGAAACCAAGAGTTGTCATATTGCCTATGGAATTGAAGCCGACATTTATCTCCGCGATGATATACGCTTATTTGAGTAGGGTTAAAGTAGTTTTTTATACTGATGCCACCATCGACAGCGAAGCTCATTATTCGCTCATGCGCATAGCCTTGCGCCGTATGCAATGCTGGATAGGTGACGCTTTTATCTGTATCAGTAAAGGTGGAGAAGCATTATATCGACGCTATGGGGTACAAGTCACGAAGATTTTCAAAAGCTGTCTATGTGCGGATAATAACATATTCAAGCCAATGACGGTGAAGAAAATTTACGACTTGGTCTATGTCTGCTATATTCGGGAAGGAAAACTTCCTGCATTTTTTGCTGAGATAGCCACATTTACCCTCCCCCATTTGTTAAATAATGATAATTTCAAGTTATTGATAGTTGGTGAAGGAGAAGAACGAAAAACATTACTTGCCAAATTAGATAACGCCGGTATTGCATACCGTTATGTTGGCTATGCTACGCAAGAAGAGCTTCCACTGTATTATAACCAAAGCAGGCTGATGGTGTTTACCACTCGTAGGGATGCCTGGGGAGTAACAGCCAATGAGGCCATGATGTGTGGTTGTCCTGTCCTTGTAAGTCGGGCTGCCGGATGTGCCAACGACTTGGTAAGGGATGGAATCAATGGGTATGTACTGGAGAATGACAATGCCGGGGAATGGGCAGAACGAATTGCCTCCTTGCTGGACAATCCGAACCTCTATCGACAATTTTCGGACAAGGCGGTTGAAACTGCAAAAGAATATAATTACGATGCCGCCGCAAGAGGCGTAATAGAGGCTATTAACAGCCTATCTACGTAAGCTTTATGTCAATCTATACAAATATGTTGGCTTGATAAATAGCAAACATCAATAAAAAATCATCTGCAACTAAAACATACACTATTATGAGCATTGAGGACACAGCTTTTTACAAAGCAATGAAGAGAAATCAGTTCGTCTTTTTCACAAAGTACAAGCTGACCGACAAGGATTATCTTGAAAAGAAGAGAAAGATGAAGGAATCCACCTCTAAAAGCAAACAACAGATTGAGGCGGAGATGTTGCTCTGCAAGGAATACTGGGGGTGCGATGCTGCCCACTATGTACGTTATGAACTGTTTGACAAGCAGCTTTCAAAGGAAGAACTTCTGGACTATATCCCGCCTTACTACTTTTACAATTACTATATGCCGGCTGCATACAGTGGAGTGGATATTGCAACCTATAGCAACAAACTGAATTTGTTCGGATTGTTCTCAAAGAAAGGAATACCTACTCCCGAGGTTATAGCCGTTGTGGAAAAAGGTGTCTTGAAAGATTTGAATGCACGTTCGATGAAGACAGACTTGTTCTGTGAAATGCTGAAAGAGGAGAAGAAATATTTCTTCAAGCCCGTTGATGGTGCCGGAGGTAGTGGTATAGAAGTGTTAATTAATATTAACGTGGGGGGGGGTAAAATCCCTCATAGAATCATTTCTGACAAAGCTTGCTAAAAGACAAACTTATATTGTGCAGGAAGGCATCGTGCAACGGGATGATTTCATGGCAGTCAACGCCTCTTCTGTCAACACCTTGAGGATTGTAACCCAATATGACGGAAGCTGTCCGCAGATTTCTGCTTGTGTAATGCGCATAGGACGCAACGGAAAGCATGTAGACAACAGCCATCAGGGAGGAATGTCGTGCCGGATAGACTTGAATGACGGTTCTCTGAATGAGTGTGCCACCGCCGAACATGGCGGGGGAGCTTTTCTGGAACATCCCGATTCCGGTTTCGTCTTCAAAGGAAAAAGCATTGAAGGCTGGGAAGAAATAAAGAAAGCCGTCCTCTCGTATGCCTCCTGTTTTCCGGAACTGAAAGAATTGGGATGGGATATTGCCGTTACTCCGGAAGGGGTGCAGGTGATTGAAATGAATCTCGGCTTTGGTCTGGATCATTTGCAAGTGAGTTGCGGAGGGATGAGAAGGAAGCTGAATGTGTATCCAGGCAGTAGAGATGTGGAAAACAGTAAAAAAATGTAGAAGATATACTTACCGGATTCTTGTTTGGAAAGCAAACTGATGAGGAATCATTCATTTGCATAATTCAGACGAAATACATATCTTTGTGTCGAAGATAAAATGGGATAATGAACAATTCGGATTTTTGGGTGTCAATAAATACTATTATTAGTGAAGGTTTTACACCTGATGGTCTGATAAAATTAGATTGTTATGCAGAACAATTTATCAGCAGGCAACTTGTATATAAACGATTTTCACCGGTTGAACAGCATGGCTGCGCAACGGGAGGTTCGTGTCATGTCATTGCATCCCTACTCGCGGGAGCAGAAACTGAGACAGATAATGTCATTGAAGGAATCAGCAGTTTCAAAAGAGAGCTCCAATGCGGAGCGCAGCAAGCTTTAAATATAGAGAAGTGGGCTAAATCTGTAGGCATCTGGATAGATGATGTTGAAGGATATCTTCATGATTCATTGGGCGAAGAAATAGCCGAAGGCGGTGAGGCAAAGGTTTATGATCATGGTACTACGCTTATTAAATCTATAGGTCTTGACTATTTCGTACAGCCCATTCTTGCTCTTGATAGAATATCACTTCACAATGCTTATTTCCCGGAAACTGTTATGACTGTAATTGGTTTTGGAAGAAACAGAGATGGGGATTTTAAAATAGTCGTGGAACAACCTTTCATAAAAGGAAAACAAGTCTTAGATGAAGAAATAGCCTATTATATGAGGAATATGGGCTTTGAATTGCGTAATCCCCGTAACTGGACTTATGTGACACCTGAAATATACCTGAGTGATATGCATGATGAAAATGTTATTAAATCGGATATGGGTACCTTCTTTGTTATAGATTGTGACATTCGTATTAATACCCCGGAACTGAATCAAGGTGGTATTCGAGATTTGACAACGGAAGTAGAATTCTACAGACCATAACTAAACCTTTCCAATCAGTGAACCCTCAAACCAAAGGGTAAAAGTATCACAGTTTCACAAGAAATCAAGGGTAAGCACTCAATTTAGGGCTATAAATAAAAGGTTTACCTTCGCTGCAACCAAAATTTAAGAAATAATGTATAGCAGTGAAGATTTAGAAAGGTTTTACTTTCAGTATTCTTTCGTATGCCTCCTGTTTTCCGGAACTGAAAGAATTGGGATGGGATATTGCCGTTACCCCGGAAGGGGTGCAGGTGATTGAAATGAATCTGGGCTTTGGTCTGGATCATTTGCAAGTGAGTTGCGGAGGGATGAGAAGGAAGCTGAATGTGTATCCAGGCAAGTAGAGATGTGGAAGACAATAAAAATAATCTTTAAAGAATTAGGATAATAGGCAAACAGAGTTTATCTTTGTATTGTTATTATATCATCATGAGTAATATGGACACTAGGAAAATCATACAAGCATTGGACTATCTGGCTTATAGACAACCGGAAAGGACGATAGATAACATGAAAGCGTACAAGCTTTTGTGGTTGGTGGATCGTTTCCATATTCGTCAATATGGGAGAACCGTCAGTGGTGATGAATACCATGCTTTGCCGTATGGAGTTGTGCCTTCGGATGCCAAATGCATTTTGGAGCAACAAAAAACAAAACTTAAAAATTCTCCTGCGGAAGTAGAAAAGTATATTGAAATATTGCCGGAGCATCGGTATAGGGCAAAAGAAGAACCTAATATGCGTGTATTCTCCGAATCGGATATAGAGGCGTTGGATACTATATTGGAACACTTCAATAAGTATTCTGCTCTCAAGCTGTCCGGCTTGTCTCATACGTTTCCTGAATGGGAACACTATAAGAAAAGCCTGGAAGACCATCAGAAGAAGAATGGCTATAAAATCAATATGAATTTGTTCTTTGAGAATAAAAAAGAGGACAGCGGGCTTTTTGTTGACTCTCCTGAACTGCTGGAGCTGACAAAAGCTGTATATCAGCAATACCAAGGATACTGATTCGGAATGGAACTGCCGGAATCACTCATAGAAGGCTCCATTGAAGAGCAACATATTTACTTCTTTACGGATAAAGCACCCATAGGGATTCCTAATCACATGCACGTATGCATAAAAGTGAAAGACAAATTACTTCTGTTTTCCACATGTACTTCACAAACAGATACGGTCTTTCGGCTTGCCCAATTGAAAGGATGGGATGTAAACACATTTCCTTGCTTCAAAAAAAGTACAGACAACCTGTTCGATAGAGAACTAACTTTCATCAATTGCAACAATATCATCACATGTACTAAAAAGGACTTTACAAAAATGTTAAGCAACGGAAGTGTCGTAAGCTTGGAAGGGCGATTGACCGACAATGACATGAAACTGGTTGCACAAGGAGTAAAGAAAAGTATCACGGTTCCACAAGAAATCAAGGAATTGTTCCGATAAATAACACTAATCAATATTATACCTACTGACGCTTGCGGAAGACCCCAATTTCCGTAAGCTGTGTCTGTGTGACTTCAATGTTACAATAAAATAATGTTATTGACTGACAAAACATAATAGTGAAATGTTAATAGGTCGAATTATCAGAGAATTATTATTAGGACCCGCCTACTTTTGGCATAAGTATCTTATAAAGAAAAGCTATTCTTTAAATTATGACAAAATTAGGACTTATGAGAAAAGTAATGAAATGGAAATTACTACTAAAGAAGAAATACGGGAATCCCCAAACAGGTATTTAAGAAAATCTCTTTTTGTTCCCTTGAAACGATGTAGGACAGGAGGAACTACAGGAACTCCACTCGTTTTCTATCACAATTACTTCATGACAAGGCAAAAAGAAAGAGCCTATATCTTTGATATATGGAAAGCTGTTGGATATAAACCTTTTGATTACAGAATCATAGTTAGAGGCAATGGCAATTCTCGGATTTATTATAGCTGGTTTGAAAATGCATTGATTATTCCCCAAAATTGTATAAATGAAGCTAATAGAAAAGAGTTGGAAACGAAATTCTCATATTCTAAAGGCTTTTATCTACATGTTTATCCAAGTACTCTTAAAATTATTATCAATTTCTTTGGAGATACTCTTTTTAAAACATTCAAAATAAAAGGAGTACTTGCAGGGTCTGAATCATTCCCTATTTTTCAAATGGAGTATTATGAAACATATTATGGATTAGCATTTGCTCATTGGTATGGACATAGTGAATATGCTATTCTTGCGCGCTATTGCTCGGTGTGTAAGGAGTTTCATTTTTATCCAACTTATGGAACCGCAGCCTTATTGGGCTCAGGTAAAGAAAAACAGATTTTAGCTACATCCCATAATTACTATGGTACGATTTTTCATAACTACTTGACAGAGGATTTGGCAATTGACAGTGAAACGGAATGTCCTATTGACAATTTTCCTAAAGTGAAAACTATTATTGGTAGAAAAGAAGAATATTTTATTGATAAATGTGGTGAGTGGAAAGCATTTGGTCCTTACTTGTTTGGTATTCATTCTAAGTTTTGGGAAATGATTATTTCTATTCAATTTACACAAAATGCCGTCGGGGTATTGCATGTCAGGTATGTGCCATCTAATTCATTCTCTAAGAATGAATTTTATGAATTCCTAAACCTCCGATTTTCTCAATTAGAGCTTGAATTTGAAGAAGTTCACTTCATAGAAGGAACAAAAAGAGGAAAGCATAAGTATTTTATTCAAAATTTAGAAATTACAGATAAATGGAACAACTAACTCAGAAACTCGGTTCCGGGGAAATGGTAATCCAGGAACTCCCGATTCCTCAATTGACTTCAGGCATGGTGCTGGTGAAGAATCACTATTCACTGATTAGTGCCGGCACCGAAGGCTCGACCGTAAAGGCTGCCAGAAAAAGCCTGATAGGCAAAGCGAAAGAAAGACCTCAACAAGTGAAGCAAGTGCTGGAGGTGTTTCGCAAACAAGGTGTTGTACAGACATACAGAGCCGTGATGAAAAAGCTGGATGCTTATTCACCGCTTGGATATAGCTGCGCAGGAGAGGTGGTTGCCGTGGCAGAAGATGTGACCGAGTTTCAAGTAGGAGACAAGGTGGCATGCGCGGGTGCCGGATATGCCAATCATGCAGAAGTCGTTTCTGTGCCTGTTAATCTATGTGTGAAGCTGGCTCAGAATGCTGATTTGTCATTGGCATGCTACAATACGTTAGGCGCCATTGCACTGCAAGGTGTCCGTCAGGCTGATATGCGCTTGGGGGAAACTTGCGCTGTCATCGGGCTTGGACTGATTGGGCAGTTGGCGTGTCTTGAACTTCGCGCTTCGGGCGTGAATGTCATTGGTATCGATGTTTCACCGGCAGCTGTATCGACAGCCGCCAAGCATTGTGCAGATTTTGCCATTGAACGCAATGCCCCCGGAATCAGTCAACAGATATATGATTATACCCATGGAATCGGTGTGGATTGCGTTATCATTGCGGCTGCTACCGGTAGTCTTGACCCTATAAACTTTGCAGGGGCTATCTGTAGAAAAAAAGGTCGCGTTGTTGTCATTGGAGCTGTGCCGACGGGCTTTGACAGGGAACCGGACTATTACAAGAAGGAGCTTGAACTGAAGATGTCTTGCTCATACGGACCGGGGCGTTATGATTTGAATTATGAGGAAAAAGGGCAGGACTATCCTGCGGCTTATGTACGCTGGACGGAAAAGCGTAATATGGAGGCCTTTCAGTCATTGTTGCATACCGGGAAAATAGATTTGGCGTATCTTACTACGCACAGATTCAGATTTGAGGAGGCGCCTCAAGCTTATGACATTGTAGTGAAACACAGCGAGCCATTCCTCGGCATCGTACTGGAATATGACCATGAAAAGGAACATAAGCGTACATCTATCTCTGTTTCGGGTTCAAGCCCCATACACAAAATCAATATAGCCTTTATCGGGGCAGGAAGTTATGCACAAGGGAGTTTGTTGCCCAATTTACCTTCCGTAGAACAAGTGGGAAGAGTTGCCGTAATGACAAATTCCGGAACTACTTCGAAAAGGGTTGCCGAGAAATTTCATTTTGCAAGTTGTACTTCCGACGAGATGGATATATTGAATAACCGGGATATCAATACCTTATTTATTGCCACCAGGCATGATACACATGCGCACTATGTGATAGAGGGATTGAAAGCCGGGAAGAATGTCTATGTGGAAAAGCCGCTTTGCCTGAATGTAGAGGAACTGGTGGAAATAGAAGCACTGTGTAGAGAAAAGAACTGTGGAGTGATGATTGGTTTCAACAGGCGCTTTTCTCCGTTTGCCCAACTCTTAAAAAAGAAATTGGGTAGCGGAAAAATGTCAATGCTGTATCGTATCAATGCAGGACATATATCGGCAGATTCATGGATACATGATATGAAAACCGGTGGCGGCAGGATTATCGGTGAAGTTTGTCATTTTATTGACTTGATGACTTTTATGTGCGGCAGCTTGCCCTGCAAAGTTTCAGCGTCTGCACTGCCCGATGCACAAGGGCTGAATGATACCGTCAATATTCTTGTGGATTTTGAAAATGGATCGACCGGAGTAGTGGCATACTATGCCAACGGTTCAAAAGCTTTGTCCAAGGAGTATTTCGAAGTTTACCATGCCGGAACGACAGGAATCATCCATGATTTTAAGAAATGCGAAATTTATGGGAAAGGAGTGGATAGAAAAACTTTATCCTCGCAGGACAAAGGCCAGAAAAAGATGATGGACTGTTTCTTCCAAGCATTGTCAGAAGGAAAGCTGCCTATTGAAATGAACGAGATTTTCAGTGTGACGAAAGCTACTTTTGTTGCATTGAAATCAATACAAGAATCAGGTACGCCTATCTTATTTTAGTTTTATAACTGTTCGTTCGTTTGGAAAAGTATAGCAATTTTTGAAAATACAGATAAAATGAAATTCTACAATTTCATAGAAGCTCTTGCAAAACTTAAAGTCTATTGCGAGCAAGAGCAATTCAAAGGTTGGGATCCCTACGATGGGTTGAACTCCCAAGTGTTTCAAGTAATCCCTTTTCTAAAACATTCGGCAATCTGTCGGCTGATTGTCATTCAAGGATTCAAACGGTTTCCCGTCAATTTAAGAAAGTGGGCATTGGTGCCTAAAGAACATAATGCCAAAGGTATCGGGCTGTTTTTATCAGGTTATTGTAACCTGTACAATGCGGTTTGCCAAGATGTTGGACTAACCCCAAAAATGGGAGCTAAACATGATTTGATAAAACGTATCCATGAACTGGCGGAAAGGCTCATTTCTCTGCAATCGCCGGGTGGCTACAGTGGTGCTTGTTGGGGATATAACTTTGACTGGCAATGCCGAAGAGAATTTCTCTTTCCGAAAAATACGCCGACAGTAGTAGCTACCAATTTCTGTGCAACTGCGCTGATGGAAGCCTATGAGATAACAAAAGAACAAAAATATCTGGACATTGCCTTGTCTGCGGCAGAATTCGTGATAAATGATTTGCACCGAACGCCTTATAAACAAGGATTCCTATTCTCTTATAGTCCGTTGAAAGGCAACGATACGGTTTTTAACGCTTCATTGCTGGGCGCCCGTCTGTTGAGCTACTGTTATCATTATACAAGGAATGAAAGATATAGGGAGTTAGCGGACTTATCCATCAGGGCATGTTGTGGAGGGCAACAGGAAAATGGAGCGTGGGTATATGGAACACTGCCTGTGCAATCGTGGGTGGACAGTTTTCATACCGGTTACAATTTGGACGCACTCATTGCTTATCAAGAGCTTACGGGGGATGATAAGTATAATGCATATATCGAGAAAGGATTTGATTATTACATCAAACATTTCTTCGAGAAGGACGGAACGCCCAAATACTATGACAACAAGACCTATCCGATAGATATTCATTGTCCCGGGCAACTTCTGGTAACTCTGCATCGACTGCATAAATACAATGACAGTTACAGAGAATTGGCAGAGAGTGTATTGACTTGGAGTATCTCTAATATGCAGGATTCGAAGGGGTATTTCTATTATCAAATTAAACCCGGAATCAGTTCTAAAATACCATATATGCGCTGGAGTAATGCCTTCATGTTCCATGCGTTGTCTTGCTATCTGTTGAATTATAAATAAATCTGTTTGTATGAGTGATAAAATTACTTTGAACGGAGTGGAAATTTTCCCTTTCACCTCCGAAGACGACTTGTATAGTTACGTGAAGGAGCACAAAGGAATATTGGTGGCTACAAATGCCGAGAAAATAGTGAAAGCTTCCGACCGCCTGCGCGAAATAATCAACCGGAACATTGGCTACTGTGACGGTGCCGGGGCTGTGAAAGCCTTGAAAAGAAAAGGATATAGGCAGACAATACGCATTCCGGGCTGTGAACTGTGGCTTAAACTGATAAGGAATGCCCCTGATGCCTCTTTCTATTTCATCGGCTCGACCGATGAAGTGGTTACGGCTACGGTAAAGAAGTTACAGAAGGAATATCCGACTTTGAACGTTGTAGGATACCGGAACGGATTCATCAAAGATGATATGGAAAAGCAAACTTTGATAAAAGATGTGGCAGAGAAAAGGCCGGATTATGTATTTGTTGCGATGGGGTCGCCTAAGCAGGAATATTTGATGGACGAGCTGGCAACTTCACACCGGGCGGTATACCAAGGACTGGGTGGCAGCTTCGATTTATATATAGGAAACTTTAAGCGTGCTCCCAAGCTGATACAGCAGATGAATTGTGAATGGTTGTGGAGATTTGTTGCCCAGCCGGCAAGAATAGGTCGCATAAAGCCTTATTTGAAGTTTGCATGGTTGCTATACACAAATCGCTTGTAAATAAAGAATCGTGTAAAACAGAACTGATATGCAGCTTTTTATTAAAAGGTTTCTGGACATTCTTGTCTCACTTATTTTACTGATATTGATTTTACCATTGTGGGTGATTTTGGTTGTGATAATAGAGACAACTTCGCCGGGAAGAGCTATCTTTATGCAAAAAAGAACCGGACTTCATGGCAGGACTTTTGTTTGCTACAAATTCAGAACCATGTATCTGAATAAAGAGGCTGACACGCTGCAAGCGACTTGCAGTGACAAAAGGATTACTAGAATCGGTGGCTTTTTGCGCAGGACTTCGATGGACGAACTGCCTCAGCTTTTCAATGTGCTGAAAGGAGACATGTCGCTCATCGGCCCGCGACCGCACATGCTGAAGCATACGGAATTGTACTCTCAATTGATTCCCAACTACATGGAACGACACAGGATGCGTCCCGGATTGACCGGATATGCCCAAATCAAAGGCCTTAGAGGAGAGACGAGTGAGTTGAAGCAAATGCAGAATCGTGTGGAAGCCGATTTATTCTACGTGGAACATTTTTCGTTAGGACTGGATATGAAAATATTATGGATTACCGCTATGAAAGTCTTGACACTAAAACTATAATGGGAAAAAATGAAAAAGATTATGTTAGTTTTCGGCACACGGCCGGAAGCCATCAAGATGGCACCGTTAGTGAAGGAACTCCTGAAGCATACCGATGAATTGGAAACAACAGTTTGTGTGACCGGACAACACCGGGAAATGCTGGACCTGGTTTTGAAGATTTTTGAGATAAAACCGGATTATGACCTGAATATAATGAAGCAGGGACAAGACTTGTATGACGTGACAGCCCGCGTACTGACCGGTATGCGTGACATACTGAAGGAGGCGCAACCGGACATGGTACTGGTGCATGGCGACACAACTACTTCGACTGCTGCTGCTTTGGCTGCTTTCTACCAGCAAATACCTGTGGGACATGTAGAGGCCGGACTCCGTACCCATAACATTTACAGCCCATGGCCGGAAGAGATGAACAGGCAACTGACGGGACGCATTGCAACCTACAATTTTGCACCGACTTCTCTAAGCCGGCAAAATCTGTTGAGCGAAGGGATAGATGCCGGGAAAATAACCGTGACCGGAAATACTGTGATTGATGCCCTCTACTGGGTAATGAATAAAATAAAACATACCCCTCTGCTTGCAAAAGAGTTGGAACAGATATTAGCGTCAGCCGGCTATCGGGTGGAAAGGTTGACGAATGGCCGGAAGATGATACTCGTTACCGGGCACCGCCGTGAGAACTTCGGTGAAGGGTTTATCCATATCTGCCATGCCATTAAGGAACTGGCAGAAAAATATCAGGATGTAGATTTCGTCTATCCTATGCACTTGAACCCGAATGTACGCCAGCCTATACATGAGGTGTTCGGAGAAGACTTGTCAAACTTCGGCAACTTGTTTTTCATAGAACCACTGGAGTATCTGAGTTTCGTCTATCTGATGGAAAAGTCGTTCATCGTACTGACAGACAGCGGAGGTATTCAGGAAGAGGCTCCCGGACTTGGAAAACCGGTATTGGTGATGAGAGATACAACGGAACGTCCTGAAGCATTGGAAGCCGGTACTGTGAAACTGGTAGGTACAGATTGCAGGACAATTGTGAAAGAGGTATCCGCATTGCTCGACAGCAGGGATGCATACGAGGCTATGAGTAAGGCTGTGAATCCGTATGGCGACGGAAAAGCTTCCATCAGAATTATGGAAAAATTGATAGGAAACGACATCCGATGAATAGAATGAAGAGAATATTCATGTTGCTGGTATTGACAGCAATATGTGTGATGTCTGCCCAATCCACCCCTCCCAATAAGATTGATTTGTTTGTGGGTGCAGATTTACATTATAGGGATATCTTCTATGGAAAAATCTATGAAGTCTTGCTGAACCTGACTCCTGGCATTAAATGGGAAATGGGGAGACATTGGCAACTGGCAGGACAAGCTGTTGTGCCTCTTTACAATGACTATGGAGACCGTTATAGAAAAATTCGCTTAAATATGGCAGCACTATCAAAAGAATGGGCCTGGAACCGGAAGCAATTCTTGAAAATAAGCGGTGGCCTGTTTGGACAAGAACGTTATGGGGTGGACGTAAAATGGATGTTCCCGGTGAATGACTGGCTGGCATTCAATGCCCAAGTGGGATGGACCGGATTCTGCTCGATGGCGGCAGGCTGGGAGGCAAGCAAGATGGAGCGATTGACCGGGTGGGGAGGTGCACGGGTTTATCTGAATAAGGTTAATACGGAAATGAGAATAGAGGCCGGGCGATATGTTTATACAGATTACGGTGGTACGGTGGAAGTGATGAGGCACTTCAGACATTGTACGGTGGGGATGTTTGTTCAGTATAGCAGTGTGGGGAAGGAAAATGGAGGTTTCAAAGTAATAATGATGATTCCGCCTTACCACCGGAAGAAACGAAAAGTAACCGTGAGACCGGCTTCAAACTTCCGCTTGACCTATAACGAGGAAGCTGACCCGTTCAGTGTCAGGACCTATATGACAGATCCCGAGGAGAATGAGAGAGAAGGTAATTTCGATCGAGAACGGTTGAAATGGGGAGCTAACTGCATGTCCCCTGATTTTTATATCAAGGAAGGAGGGAGGAAATGAGATGGTTGGTTTGTCTGACGTTTTTGATACTTCCTCTTTCGGCTATAGCACAACAATATACTGGAATGAGTGGATTGATTCATGTACCTTCGGCAGACATGAACCAATCGGGAGACGCGCGCATAGGAATCCATTTCCTGAATAAGGAGTTTACTCCGGAAGAAGCGTTTTATTGTAGAGGCAAGTATCATACTACAGATCATTATTTGAGTATCACCCCTTTTCCATGGATAGAATTGGGCTACACTTGTACGATAATGAAGGGAAGTAAAGGTGCCGGCAGCGATCCGGACGATATAGGCTACTACCATAAAGACCGCTATTTTTCCATAAAGATTAGACCTGTAAAGGAACAAAAATGGTGGCCGAGTGTAGCAGTAGGTTCAAATGATCCGCTGACTATGCATGGTAATGGAAATGTCGGGGAAAGATCTAAAAACCAGATATTCGGTAACTTCTACATTGCTGCAACCAAACACGTTCATCTTCAGGGTAACAGTTTGGGAATACATATAGCTTACCGACGTTGGAAACGAAAGTATAATGCAAAGTGGAACGGGATTGTAGGAGGAGTAACCTTTCAGCCCTCTTTCGGGAAGAATTTGCGCTTGATTGCTGAATATACGGGTGATGACATCAATGTGGGTGCCGATTGCCTGCTATGGAAACACTTGCTTTTGCAGGCTTCCTTGCAGAATGGGAAGTATTTTACGGGAGGCGTGTGTTTTCAATTGAATTTATTCTAAAAGGATGTTCACTATTTATTTTTATCATTAATAACTTTTATTTTTAAGCTTATGTGTAATTTTGTAAAGAAGGGAGCTTTGATGCTTCTTGTTGTCAGCCTCGCAGTAGGCATGGCAAATTGTAGTGACGATGATCCGGACTACGAGAATGTGACTCCGCCGGAAGTGGCTGTGGCGCCGAATACGCTTACGGGTGTGATAACGAGTATCAGCGGAGATGCTGTGTCGGGGGCTACTGTGACATTGGGCAGCGCAACGGCAAAGAGTGATGCGAACGGTATTTATTTGTTCGATGACGTGAAAGCAGGAACTTATCAAATTAAGGCTGAAGCCGATGGCAAACTGGCGCAGGAAGGCGAGGTTACGGTGACTGCTGACGGGAAAAGTCAGAACTTGGTGTGGAATGCTGTGCTGGCAAATGACGTGAAGGTAGAGGTAGCCGTATCGGCCACAGAAGAAACCAAAGCGGAAGTGACCAATGAGACTACGAAGGACAATAAAACCGCTGAAGTGAAGATTGAGGCAGCCATTCCTGCCGGAGCTGTAGAGGCAGCCGAGGGTGAGGAAGTAAAAATTGAAATTGCACCGATTTATGACGCAGGCAGTATCGTGAAAACCCGTGCAGCGGAGAACACCATGATGGTGGGGGCAACCTTGGCTTGTAGCAAGAAGGATGCTGTGCTGGCGAAGAGCATCGACCTGGGATTCAATGTGGACGAGGAAATGGCTGCCAGTGTAGAGGCCAAGCAGTATAAGAATGGTCAATGGGTAACTGTTGAAAGCCGTATAGAGGGTGGAAGAGTGATAATTGCCGCTCATGAATTTTCTTCTTACGGGTTGTTCCTCGGAGTGTCGTTCACTGCATCAAGCGGTAGCGAGGCCGTCTCTTTCGTACAAAACAAGTGGGACAATCTGTATGGTTCCAGTGATATGTCTGTGGGCACTGCCAGCTATTCTTATAAGGTGGGTACTGAAATAAGTACAAAGGGAACTGCTAAGCTCACGGCTTTGCTGGTAGAAAAACTGGCACAACGCTATGGCGCAAAAGTATCTACTGTGACCGGAAGCTATCCGCTGAACGTGACATTACCCGTGGGAACCATGCTCACCTTGAGTGGCACGCAAAGTAAGCAGACCGTTACGGTCGGTGCAGCGGGCAAGTCGGTTAGCGGAACGACCTATGGCACGGTGACTGTGGTGGCAACAACTGCCAACCGTCAGCACACCGGAGGGGGAAACTGACTCTCATCTCAATAAACAAGTGTGTTAACAATGAAAAATGGTGCTTGCCGCGATGGTAAACACCATTTTTTGTACGCCCAGCATGGGTGTTCGCTATAG
>UMDF01019221.1_pt1 | contig 19966 bp, 19 predicted proteins | sample 1964421 | NCBI WGS metagenome assembly UMDF01 (sample SAMEA4835987, study PRJEB28245) | human gut metagenome | biome: gut microbiome; material: fecal sample | place: Denmark | collected 2008
TTCTCAGGCAGCGAGTTGAACGGTACAGCCCGTTTTGTCGGAATGGGAGGAGCCATGAGTGCATTGGGCGCCGATATTTCGGTAATCGGAACGAATCCGGCGGGTATCGGACTGTTCCGTAGCCATGACCTTTCTTTATCTTTTGGCTTCAACAAAAATGTTACAAACAGTAATTTGGGCGGTACAGAGGTAAAGGATGAACGTACACGTGCTTCTTTTGATCAGCTGGGTTTTGTGTACAGTACTAAAATCGGCAACAAAACCAATCTCCGTTATTTCAATATCGGCTTCAACTATCACAAGATGGCAAACTTCAACCGCCAGTTCTCATCCAGAGGAAACCTGAACGGATCTTCCTTGAGTTGGCAGATGCAGGATATGATGTTAGGTACAGGAGCTTATCAGAACCAGGCCAGTTACGACGCTTTGCTGGATGCGGAGAATCCGTATACTTCTTCGGCCTATTACGGTACTCCTTTCTTAGGCTCTATGGGAGTCCGTACAGGGCTGGTTGACGATGTAACCGGAAATGACGGCTCATTCGGTATGATGGGATGGAACGGTGCCAGCGGCGATTATTATAGCCGGGAAGAAGGGGGTATCAATGCTTATGACTTCAATCTTTCGTTCAATGTACAGGACCGTTTCTATTTCGGTGCTACCTTGGGAGTATATGATGTTAATTATAGCCGCTATTCTTCGTATTACGAAACGGTTTTGGATGATAAAGGAAACGATAACGGAAGTTTTCAATTGAACAACTGGTTTACTACCGATGGAGCCGGTCTGGATTTGAAACTGGGAGTTATTGTCCGTCCGATGGAGTACTCTCCGTTCCGTATCGGATTCGCTGTACATACACCTATCTGGTATTCACTGAACGACCGTTATACGGCCACACTGGGTACGGATATTCTGGCTTTCCCAGAGAAATATACAGAAAACCTGTCTGATTATTATGCGCCGGATGCCAGCTATCTGCTGGAATACCAGTTGGCTACTCCGTGGAAATTCAATGTCAGCATGGGAACCACTTTCAGCAATGTACTGGCAGTGGATGCCGAGTATGAATTTGCCAACTATGCCAAGGCCAGATACAAGGATGCCGGCGGATATGATTTGGCTGCAGCCAATGGGGCAGTAGACAAGTATCTGAAGAATGTGCATACTTTCCGCATCGGTATGGAAGCAAAATTCACTCCGCAGTTCAGTTTCCGTGCTGGATACAACTATGTAACTTCTCCGATTGCAGACAATTCGGCCCGTTACGTTCCTAATCTTTCGACCAATAAGGCGGATTATATCTGGTTTGACGAGACTCGGACTGACCCGGAATACCATAACCTGAAGGCCCGTAACACGTTGACGTTAGGATTGGGATATCGGGGAAAATTCATGTATGCAGATGTTGCCTATAAGTATGATTTCTACAAATCGGATTTTTATATGTTCGATGATTACCGCTTTTCTAACGACGGTAACAGTATTGTAAGTAGAAATTCTGCGGCTGCTGTCAACCATGACCGCCATCAGTTACTCCTGACATTGGGAGTTAAGTTCTAGCTCATTGTATATAGTTTTTAAGATAAACCCTGAAGGTGTAGTTGTCCGTTAAGGCTTCTGCACCTTTTTTTATTTGCTTTGTTGGTAGCGGTATTCTTTCTTTTTCCAGAAATTGAAGCCTGCGTATACACGGAGGCTGCCGAATGAGTTGGTCATCGAGAAATTGTCTTTCCTGTAGTCATAGGTATGGAGTACAAGCGATGCTCCCACGTAATACTTCCCGTTGTTCCAGGTAAGTCCGGCACGGGTTATCAGGTCGAAATTGATATCTTTTACCCACCCCAGCCAGTTGTTTTGGTTATTGGGAAGGGCATCGTCGATACGTGCTTTCTTGTAGGCGATAGCCGGTAATAATGAAAGGTTGAGCAGACAGTTTTTGGCAAATACCCAGTTGTAGCCGTAGCCCACACTCAAGTTATAGTCGTTGTATTTTACTTTCTCAAAAGTCAGTGAAGGACGCAACTGCTCCTGTATCTCGGAAGGCAACATTGTATGGTCGAACGTTATGTTATGTTGCGAATACGAGAATCCCGCCAGAATGGAACCGCAGCTTTTACGTTGGTTGGTAGACTGGCTATAGGCTGCCGGATAGGAGAAGTGTTTGTAGTTGAATATCCAATAGGCGTTCAGACCTTTAATGTTACTCTGTAGTCCATTGAATTTAATTCCTTCATAGTTGTTTTGGGTAATGATGTTGGTGTATGAACTTAGCTTGAAGTTACTGCCGGTTTTACGGTAGTATAAGTCTACTCCAAAGCGTGAACTGTAAAGGTTGAATACGATTTCTTTTCGTGGAGCCTGGTCTTTGGCTTTTCCCAACAGTTTTTTGATGTCGAATGAGAGTCCCAGAAATATCCAGCGCCATCCGAAATAAATTCCGATTTTTGTATTGGCGGTAGGGGCGAAATTCAGACTTTGACTTCCATCGTTCCCATTGCTTCCTAACCGGTAATGCTCGAACCATGTGCTCTGTTCAAGCATGAACGCTAAGTTGTATTGATTAGGAGAAATGTATGTGGTATCTATGTCATTCAGCTTTCTTCCTACCTTAGTCAGTTCCCGCTTGGAAATCTGGTAAGCGCTCCGGACGCCGCTGGCCAACAAATGCAGCGGAGTCCGTTCTTCTGTGACAGGTACCGGCGCAACGGAGAGACTATCCTGTGTTTCCGTTTGTGCATGTATGGAGGTAAGCGGTAACCCTGAGATAGTAACGAATAATCCATATAGAATGCTTCGTCGGTATGCCATAGGAGATGGCTTAAAGTTTGTTTAGGATACGGTCCATGACCCAGTTGGTGGGGGTTGCACTGATGCCGTCACAGGTGCAGATGGCTTTCCCTTGCAGGTGCTCTACTACCGTCTGGATGAGCGGAAGCTGTACGTGTGGCGGATTCGGTGGCAGGATTTCTTCTCTTCCCCGTTCGGTGTGCAGGCCGATAGGTTCGTAGGTGAATACGGAGAAGCAGATCATTCCTTTGTCACCGATGATTTCGATACGGTCTTCTTTGGCCGATTCGTGGGCCACGAAACACCATGAGCCTGAGCCGGGCAGCCCGGATTCGAATTTGAAACAGGCACTGATAGTGTCTTCGGCTTCGTAAAGCCCACCTCGGTTACTTTTATATCCTTCTGCTTCAAGAATACATCCGAACATATCTTGTAACAAATCCAGTTGATGGGGAGCCAGATCATAGAAGTAGCCACCTCCAGCAATATCCGGTTGCACGCGCCAAGGCAGGTTTTTACTGTTATAATCCAGGTTGCGTGGAGGTTGTGCAAAACGTATCTGTACGTTGATGACATTTCCTATTTCTCCTTCTTCAACCAGTTGGCGTACTTTTTGGAAGTATGGCAAATAGCGGCGGTAGTAGGCTACAAAGCAAGGTACTCCCGTTTCCTGCGAAATACGGTTAATGCGGGCACAGTCCTCGTAACTGGCGGCCATCGGTTTTTCGATATAAACCGGTTTCCCGGCTTTCATGGCCATAATGGCGAAAGTAGCGTGTGAGGAAGGAGGGGTAGCGATGTAGATGGCATTCACATTTTCATCGCCGATAAGCTCTTGGGCATCGGTATACCAGTTGGGTATGTTATGACGGATAGCATACGATTTGACTTTCTCTTCGTCACGGCTCATGACGGCTACTACCTTGGAGCCTTCAATCATATTGAAGGCGGGACCACTTTTTTTCTCGGTGACTTCACCGCAACCGATGAATCCCCACCGTACTTCTTTCAGTTTCATCATCGTTCAGGGATTATTTAGTTGAAATATTTTTTATAGAGTTTCTGATAGCTTTTGGTTTTCAGGTATTGCTCCAACCATACATTCAAGGTATCGCGTAAGTCTGGAGAGTGCTTGCCGATACCCCACGCATAGAATTGCGTAAAGCTGATGCTTTTGCTGATGTCAAGGTTGGGATAATCTTTCACAGAGGCTTTGGCCAGGCTCTCATCGCAGACGGCATAGTCTATCTCGCCTTCAGATACCATGGCTAACAGTTGTTCTGGACCGTATTTGTCGATTTCACGGACATAAATGGTGTCGGCTATCTCGTTGATGAGGTTGTGGATACGGATTAGCGCCGGCGAATGACTGACCAGGTGGAGGGTCTTATGAGCCAGTTCCAGCTGGTTGCCGATGTACAGGCTGTCTTTCCCTTCTTCCTTTTTCCGCTGTACCAATACTTGTTTGCTGAGTAGCAGCGGGTGGGTGAAAAGCAGTGAGTCTTTCAGGCTGCTGGTTACAACGGTACCCGTGGCTATCAGGTCGTAGCGGCCTTCCTGCAATCCTTTTATTCTTTTTTCATAGCTCATTTCGGGGGTGACTTCCAGCTTCAACCCCTTTTCTTGTGCGAATTTCTGGAGGAGTTCCAAATCGAATCCTGTCAGTGTATCTTTCCCTGCATGAAAGCTGAGCCGGTTGTATTCGGTTACCGCACGCAGGGTTCCTGACTCCCGGATGTCGGTGTAATCGCGGGGGGTAAAGGAAGGAGAAACAACTGTAGGTCCTCGATGGGTGTTGACTCCGATCAGAATCGCTACAAGGGCAATACTTCCCAACAAATAATGAAATCTTTTCCGTTTCATGACTTTAATCAAAGAAATTCCAGGAGATTCCGAGCTTCAGGATACGTGGGTTTAACGGATAGTGTGGAGCCAGGAAGTAGCTCTTTTCTCCGGTCCCTTGAATCAGGTTATACATCTGTACAAAGATGCGGGTACGTTTCAGATGCAGGTTGATGTAACCGTTCACAAGCGGATAGCCTCCCAGTTTATAGCGTGTCTCCGGATTCTGTACATAGAATTGTCCGATGGCCGGAGCATAGTCGGGAGCATAGTATTGGGTGAAATAACGTACGTCAGCACCCATCTCGATGTTCAAGACTTTTTTAGCCAGCGCAAACTCCAGATAAAGGTTATGATACAGTACCAGCTCCGGTAGGGGGAGTACGTTATTGTCACTCGATTTCTGGTAAGTCACTTCATTGTCCAGATGCAGGATGCCCAGTTTGAAATCCTGTTTCAGTGTAGCGCTGAATACCTGAATATTATCCGATTGTTGTCTGACTACTACATTGTTCTTATAGGTAGCAGGTGTTGTCTCCGTCGCTTCTGTAGCTATTACAGAGGCATTGTCGAGGTATGTGTAGTTCTTGATGTTTTCTACCCCGGCAGATAATTGGGTTTTCCAACGGTCGATGGTCAGTTTTCCTTGTACGCGGGTTCGCATAATCTTGGAAAGGTCGTTGTTGTCCCACCAATAGTGTTTCGAATGGAAATGGCGGAAATAGAATATCGGCTGTTCATTCTTGATATAGGCGTTTGCATCCAGTCGGACGGTATCATTGAACAGGCGGAAGTTGAGGTCGCCTTTTCCTTCTATCGTGAACTGGCCGATGTCTTCACCTACCAAAGCTATTTCTCCCAATACGTTATAGTGCAACATACGTCCTTGTTCCTTGATGAGTTGTCCTCCTACGGAAAGTACGTTTTCCTTGTAGTCAATCGGCATCCGTGCTTCCGGTTGACCGGGAACGGTGTCTGTCAGTGTAAAACGTCTGTGTTCGAACGTAGCAAAAGCGGTCAGACCGGCTTTGGCCCATTTGTTGAATCCCTCTCTCAATGAAATACCTACAGTATTTTTGATGGACAGGTATTGGGTAACATCCGTCGAATCGGTCCCTAAATAATTGTTGAGAAAATAGTCTTGGTTTTGGGCGTCATCATACGAAATGTATTTTCTGCGGTTGTGGTCAATTTTGATGGTATGGATGAAACTGGTTACAGGGACGAAAACTTTCTTGCTGATGGTATCGTTTTCTTCCTGTACGTCTTCATAGAATCCTAAGTTGTATCGTTGGGTCAGGAACGCATGATAACCCGTATTGTGATTCCAGATATCACTCAAGTTGGTCGGCATGTCGTAGGTATTGTATGATTTCTTGCCTTCGTTCATATCCAATGGGTGGGTTACATAACGGTCATCGGACAGACCACCGTTTTCGGCTACTTTCAGGTTGTCGTTAATGAAGTTAAAGTACATGTTATACTTGTCTCCCTGATAATAGGCGAACAGATTGCCGTTGAACAGGGCTGTGGACTGGTTGGCGTACTTTCCACGGCCATACGTATAGTCGATGTCGAAGCCGAAACCTAAGCGTTTGTTCACATTTACGGCGAAATAGGCCTTAAAACGTTCTTCTCCATATCGTCCGTCGCCTTGTTTGTAATACGTCAGGTTGGTAAAAGGAGATTTGGTGTTGGTATATACTACGTCACTGGCACCTTTTACTGTAAAGTCGTACGGGTCGGTGAAGAACTCTTGTGAAGCACTTTTACGCTCGAAGAATACATGCGAAATACGTGGGGCACCCAAGTTACCCAGATAGGTGTAATGTCCTGTCGGTCCTCCGGTATCGTTGGTGTTCTGGAACGCATGTGTAATGGTATCGATTGGGGTCTCAGTGATGTTTCCCAATCGCTCGTCTACTTTCCAAGAATACAATCCGATGGGAATTGTACTTGCATCGTTTACGGCCGTTGTGTCTATCGGATTCCCGTTCCGGTCGTAACGGTTGGAGTCTGCTCCGGAAGCAGAAGTCCCGAATTGGCTTATCGTGTTCTGTCCGAATGTATGGTTGCACAGAACTATCAGTAGAGTCAGTATAAAAATCTTTCGTATCATGGAAGCAAAGATACAACAATAAACGAGACGAAATGCAGATTGGGAAAAGAATGTTGCAGATTAATGGCTTCAGACGGCCGGTAACCCCTTCACATAGAGGGGATGAGTGTAAAATAAATCCCGACAGGAAAGTTTCCTGCCGGGATGAAAAAGTGAGTTGGAAGTCTGTATCAGATTTCTTTGATGATTTCCATACCGATTTTGATGGCTTCTTCGTTCATCGGAATCAGGTGATGATGGCGTTCCGGTAAAGTCTTGCGCAATGCCTTGACAACGCTTTCAATGGAAACGATGGGACGAATCTTCAAAAGACCACCTAATACAATCATATTGAAGGTCTTGGCCATTTTCCGTTCGTTGGCTTCGTCCATGGCATCGATACGGTATATCTTGATGTCTGTCCGGGTAGGCGGATTGATGATACCGTATCCGTCGTATATCAGGACACCTCCTGGCTTGATTTTACTCTCGAATTTAGCCAGTGAAGGTTGGTTCAGGATGATGGCGGTATCGTATTTGCTCAGAATCGGAGAAGAGATGCGTTCATCACTTACGATGACAGTCACATTGGCTGTACCGCCGCGCTGTTCCGGTCCGTATGCTGGCATCCAGGTCACTTCTTTTCCTTCCATCAGTCCGGAATACGCCAGAATCTTACCCATAGACAGGACTCCTTGTCCGCCGAATCCGGCTATAATAATTTCTTCTTTCATACGCTATAGGAGTTAGGTTGCTTATTTGATGTCTGTTGTGTCCTTCAAATCGCCCAACGGGTAGAAAGGAAACATGTTTTCTTCCATCCATTTGTTCGCCTTTTCCGGGGTCATTTTCCATCCGGAGCTACAGGTGGAAACGATTTCTACCAGGCTGGAGCCTTTTTGCTGCATGGAACATTCGAAAGCTTTGCGGATGGCTTTCTTGGCCTTGCGGATAGAAGCTACGTTCTGTACAGACTGACGGGTAACGTAGCAGGTGCCCTGCAGGGTAGCGGCGATTTCGGTCATTTTCAGCGGATATCCGTGGATTTCCGGAATACGTCCGTACGGACAGGTCGCGGTTTTCATGCCCAGTAGGGTGGTAGGGGCCATCTGTCCACCGGTCATACCGTAAATGGCATTGTTGATGAAGATGATGGTGATGTTTTCTCCGCGGTTCAAGGCATGGATGGATTCGGCTGTACCGATACAAGCCAAGTCTCCGTCACCTTGGTAAGTGAATACCAACCGGTCCGGCCACAGACGTTTGATGGCTGATGCCAAGGCAGGAGCACGTCCGTGTGCTGCTTCCTGGCTGTCAATATCCAGGTAGTTGTACATGAATACGGCACATCCTACCGGACTGATACCGATAGCTTTCTCGGTCAGACCCATTTCATCGATGACTTCGGCTATCAGTTTGTGCACCACGCCGTGACTGCATCCCGGACAGTAGTGCATCGAATTATCGTTCATAAGGCGAGGTTTCTGGTATACCAGGTTCTCGGGCTTCATGATATCTTCTTTCGTCATAAATTATTTCCTCCTGTTTTAACGTATAAAGAAGCGGAAGACAAATTCCATCATTTTCAGAAAAAGTGAGGCACCACATACATAGAAAAAGAGGGTTTTGTCATCGCCTACCGTAAAATAAAGAATCACGGAAATGAGGGCCCCAATCATGAACAGTACGTTCAGGACGGTTCTTATGCGGTCTATCTGGTCCATGGTTCCGGTTTATTTAATCAGTTTCTCCTTGATGGCTTCGATCACTTCATCCGGATCGGGTACGATTCCTCCCAGACGTCCGAAGTGCTCTACCGGAATCTGACAGTTGACAGCCAGACGGACATCTTCAATCATTTGTCCGCTGTTCAATTCTACGGTGAGGATACCTTTCACTTGTGAAGCACGTTCCTTTAAGGCTTTCGACGGGAACGGCCAAAGGGTAATCGGGCGGAAAAGTCCCACCTTGATACCTTCTTCGCGGGCATGTTCCATGGCTTTCTGTGAAATACGTGCACAGGAACCGAAAGCTACAATCAGGTATTCGGCATCTTCGCAGCACAGTTCTTCGTAACGGCATTCCTTTTCCTGGATTTCTGCGTATTTCTGTTGCAGATGGATGTTACGTTGTTCCATGATGCTCGGATCGAGTTCCAGCGATGTGATGACATTCGGCTTACGTCCTTTCCGGCCGGTAGCGGCCCATGGACATTGTGCAATGATTTCTTCTTCCGTACGGCGCGGACGGGGAGCCGGCAATACTACTTTTTCCATCATCTGTCCAATGACACCGTCTGCCAGAATGATGGCCGGATTTCTGTATTTGAAGGCCAGTTGGAATCCCAGGTCTACAAAGTCTGCCATTTCCTGTACGGAAGCGGGAGCCAATGCTATCAGGTGATAGTCACCGTGTCCGCCGCCTTTGGTTGTCTGGAAATAATCGGCCTGACTGGGCTGGATAGTTCCCAGACCAGGACCTCCACGCATGACATTTACAATCAGACAGGGGAGTTCTGCTCCTGCGATGTACGAAATACCTTCCTGTTTCAGGCTGACACCCGGGCTGGAAGAGGAGGTCATGACCATTTTACCGGTACCTGCACCTCCATATACCATATTAATTGCTGCAACTTCGCTTTCGGCCTGAAGCACCACCATACCGGTAGTCTCCCATGGCTTCTGTTCGGCAAGCGTTTCCAATACTTCAGATTGGGGAGTGATAGGATAACCGAAATAACCGTCTACACCGATACGGATAGCCGTATGGGCAATGGCTTCGTTACCTTTCATTAGAACGACTTCTTCTGCCATAGTTTGTCTATTTATAGCTGTTAAGCATTTGTTTTTATTCTTCACATTTTGCTCTGTACACGGTCAGACATGCATCCGGGCACACAATGGCGCACGATGTACATCCATTGCACGTATCTTCTACGACCTGCTGTACATAGTTATATCCTTTCTGGTTTACTTTCGGGGTAAGAGCCAATACGTGTAGCGGACAAGCTACTACGCATAAGTTGCAACCTTTGCACCGCTCTGTATTCACTACAACCACACCTTTCATTTTAGCCATAGTCCTTATATTTTCTTTATTGATTAAACATGTCTTTGTTATAAAAATTGAGGATATCCATTACCATCCGGTAGGCTTCTTGAGCGGGGCTTTCAGGGTTCAGGCAGATTGCTTCCTGATAATTGTTGAGTGCATACTGCCAGTTACCTTCCTTGCGGTACGCATTGCCGAGCAGATAATAGGCTTCGGCGGCGGTATCTGGGTCCAAAGAAATTAGTTTATTTAATTGGAGGATAGCTTCTTGAGTATGTCCTTCCTTTATTAAATCTCTGACTGCCTCAAATCTATTGTTCATGGGTATAGGTATCTCGTTTCTATCATTGCAAAGATACTTTTTATTTCATACCAAAATCTTTTTTTTCGGATAAATAGCAATTTGAAAACGAAAATAATTTTTCTTTACATTTATAATACTTTGTATGACAACTTGTTATCTATAGAATTGTATTGTTTCATTTGAAAACGTTGTTTTTGCAATTATTTGCTGTTTTAGAGAAGCCGACAGGTCTTGAACCGGTAAAGATAGGGAGGCTGTCAGGACAATAAGATAAGGTAAGCTGCTTTTTGTTTTGCATTTGAGTGAATTTATTCTACCTTTGCCGAATTAACGGAATGAAAATGATTGTTAAATAGAGAGAATAACTAACTATCGTGATAGAAAATGAATAAAATTATTTCAAAAGAACATTTTTCAGAGAAGGTTTTCAAACTGGTCATTGAAGCTCCTCTGATTGCCAAATCGCGCAAAGCGGGACATTTCGTTATTGTGCGTGTAGGCGAGAAAGGTGAACGTATGCCGCTCACTATTGCTGCGGCAGACCCTGTTAAGGGAACTATTACATTGGTAGTGCAGGAAGTGGGACTTTCATCTACCCGCTTGTGTGAGTTGAACGAAGGCGATTACATTACTGATGTGGTCGGTCCGTTGGGTAAAGCTACCCATATTGAGAATTTCGGAACGGTAGTTTGTGCCGGTGGGGGTGTAGGTGTAGCTCCGATGCTTCCTATCGTACAGGCGTTGAAGGCTGCCGGTAACCGGGTGATTACCGTATTGGCCGGCCGTACCAAGGACCTGATTATCCTTGAAAAGGAAATGCGTGAAAGTTCGGATGAAGTAATTATCATGACCGATGACGGTTCTTACGGTAAGAAGGGGTTGGTGACAGAAGGTGTCGAAGAGGTAATCAAGCGTGAGAAGGTGGATAAATGTTTTGCCATCGGTCCGGCTATCATGATGAAGTTCGTTTGCCTGCTGACCAAGAAATATGAAATTCCGACTGATGTTTCATTGAATACCATTATGGTGGACGGTACCGGTATGTGTGGTGCTTGCCGTATTACAGTAGGCGGTAAGACTCGTTTCGTATGTGTGGACGGACCGGAGTTCGACGGCCATCAGGTAGATTTCGATGAGATGTTGAAGCGTATGGGAGCTTTCAAGGATATCGAACGTGAAGAGATACATAAACTGGATGAGAAACCGGATACATGCGAGGCTGTCAAGACATCCGATGACCGTAATGCGGCTTGGCGTGAAGAATTGCGCAAGAGCATGAAGGCGAAGGAACGTACGGCCATTCCGCGTGTAAAGATGAATGAACTGGATCCGGAATACCGTTCACACAGCCGTAAGGAAGAAGTGAATCTGGGACTCAACGAGGAACAGGCGTTGACGGAAGCCAAGCGCTGTCTGGACTGTGCCAATCCTTCTTGTATGGAAGGTTGTCCGGTAGGTATCCATATCCCTACTTTCATCAAAAATATCGAACGTGGCGAGTTCCTCGAAGCAGCCAGAGTCTTGAAGCAGACCAGTGCGTTGCCCGCTGTCTGTGGTCGTGTCTGCCCGCAGGAAAAGCAGTGTGAATCGAAATGTATTCACCTGAAGATGGGTCACGAAGCAGTGGCAATCGGGTATCTGGAGCGTTTTGCTGCCGACTACGAACGTGAAAGCGGACAGATTTCTGTTCCGGAAATAGCAGAAAAGAACGGTATCAAGGTAGCTGTTGTAGGTTCAGGTCCTGCAGGACTTTCGTTTGCCGGCGATATGGCTAAATTGGGATATAGCGTGACTGTTTTCGAAGCTTTGCATGAAATCGGTGGTGTATTGAAATATGGTATTCCTGAATTCCGTCTACCCAACAAGATTGTAGATGTAGAAATTGAAAATCTTTCGAAGATGGGCGTGGAGTTTGTGAAGGACTGTATTATCGGAAAGACCATCAACGTAGACGATTTGAAAGCGGAAGGCTATCAGGGTATTTTCGTTGCGTCGGGTGCCGGTCTGCCTAACTTCATGAACATTCCGGGTGAGAACTCCATCAACATCATGTCTTCCAACGAATATCTGACTCGTGTGAACCTGATGGATGCTGCCAGTGAAGATTCGGATACACCGGTAACTTTCGGTAAGCGTGTGGCTGTCATCGGTGGTGGTAATACAGCGATGGACTCTGTCCGTACTGCCCGCCGTCTGGGCGCTGAAAAGGCGATGATCATCTACCGTCGTTCAGAAGCAGAAATGCCTGCCCGTCTGGAAGAAGTGAAACATGCCAAGGAGGAAGGTATCGAATTCCTGACATTGCACAACCCGATTGAATATATTGCCGATGAGAAAGGTCGCGTAAAACAGGTGGTGTTGCAGAAAATGGAACTGGGTGAGCCTGATGCTTCAGGCCGTCGTAGTCCGGTACCTATTCCGGGAGCTATCGAAACCATTGATATCGATATGGCGATTGTCAGTGTAGGCGTTTCGCCGAATCCGATTGTTCCGCATTCTATCGAAGGGCTGGAATTGGGACGTAAGGGTACGATTGCCGTGAATGATGACATGCAGTCGTCTATTCCGACCATTTATGCCGGTGGTGATATCGTACGTGGTGGTGCTACGGTGATTCTGGCTATGGGCGACGGTCGTCGGGCTGCCGCTGCCATGGACAAGCAGTTGCGTGGATAAAATGCTGGATTGATTTCAGATGTTACTATACAGGGCTGCTTCCTTTTGACGGGAAGTAGCCCTTTTATTTGTGGGTTTGCCTTGTTCCGATGAAGGGGATAAAAAAAGAACCCATGCTTCTGAAGCATAGGTTCTTTTTCTTTCATATTCGTTGATTCTGTTTTTATCTCATCTGAATCCGGAGGATTTCGCCGATATACAAGGTGTAGTTCTTTGATGAATCAGCCGATTGGTTCAGTGTTTTCAGTTCCTCGGCAGTCATCTTCTGGGCAGTTACTTTCTTGCATTCGATGACAACGATTGGTTGGGTCTGTCCTTTCGGATAGAATGAAATGGTATAGTTGTCTGAATGTTCCATAGCGGCGTTGACAGCTATACGGGACTGGTCTACCAGCGTATACGCTACATCTTTCGTCAGCAGTTTGCCGAAGCCTCCCCAGTTATCTGCCTTCATGTCTATTTCTTCGTCGTTGACTTTGACGGTGATTCGTCCGGCAGCTGCCAGTTCACTCAGATTTGCCGGAAGTTTTTCAATCGTCACGGTCTGCAGTTCTTTCGGGGTTGTCGAAGGCACGGATTCTATGGCAACTGTTGAAGCCGGTACAAGCGTCGTGGCGGGTGTTTGTGCCGTACGTGTGGTGCCTATTACCTGTGCTGCATCTTCAAACAGTTTATCTTTCAAGTCAATGGTTCCTCTCCGGAACTTTCCGCAGATAGGAGCCAGTTTAGTCTTCTTTTTATTCAGAGCCATTTTATCGGTAATCCATTCTTCGGCGTTGTAGCGTTCTCCTCCGTCTCGGTTTTCATCGTACCAATATCGGATGCGTGACATGGTGAGGTCGCAACGACCGTCTTCGGTCTTGATGAAGAACTGGTAATAGATACGTGTCCGGTCAAGCGATAGGGCACTGGAAGAAAATACGATGTATTCTTCGGCTATTGCGGCTATTTCACCTTCTTGCGGATTCGTATAAACAACTCTGTTTTGTTCCAGTTTCTCATTCGACGGTTTGAAGCGTTCGTTTGCCCAGTTCAGAAACAGGTCATACAGTTCCTTTTTCGAAAGCGACGGGGCCTCTAAAGTCTGTTGGAATGTTACTTTTCCGTCTACCAGGGTAATGGCATTCTCCAGGTATTTCGGATCTGTATTATCCTTGGTTTCGTTGGCGGCCAATGCTAGTGGAAAGCATAGTAATAAGATGGCTAAAAATCTGTTCATGGTTTTTCTGTTATGTTTTTCCCGACAAATATAAACTAAAAAAGAGAAGTTTTACTTCAAAACTTCTCTTTTTATTGTTCAGGTAATTTATTTTACGGGAATTTTATCGATGCGTTTCTGGTGGCGTCCTCCTTCAAATTCCGTATTGAAGAACTCGGTCATGATTTTGTCCGCCATATCGGTATCGATATACCGACCTGGCATTACCAGTACATTCGCATCATTGTGTAACCTCGACATGTGTGCTATTTCCGGCATCCAGCAGAGGGCTGCACGTATGCCTTGGTGTTTGTTCAAGGTCATTCCGATACCTTCTCCGCTTCCGCAGATAGCGATTCCCGGATAACATTCTCCGTTTTCTACGGCTACTGCCAACGGGTGTGCATAATCCGGATAATCACAGCTGTCTGTGGTGTATGTGCCGAAATCCTTGTATTCCCATCCTTTAGCTTCCAGCCATTTCTTTACATACTGTTTCAATTCAAATCCTGCATGGTCGGACGCTATTCCTATTATTTTCATTCGAACATTGATTTTACTTGGTTATAGACATTTTCTGCTGTGAATCCCAATTTCTCATCCAGTACTTTGTATGGAGCCGAGAAACCGAAGGATTCCAGTCCCCAGATTTTACCGTGGGTTCCTACGAGCCCCAACAGGTTGATAGGAAGTCCGGCTGTCAGACCGAATTTCTTGATACCGGCCGGAACGACGCTGTCCTGATATTCTCTGCTCTGGTTGCGGAACAGGCCTTCGGAAGGAATTGATACTACACGGGTCTTGATACCGTCTTTCTTCAAGAGTTCGGCACCTGCAACCAGGGTAGAAACTTCAGAACCGTTTGCTACAAGGATGACATCCGGATTTTCCTGAGAACCGGCTACAATATATCCGCCTTTTTCAGCCTGGCTATAGTCGGTTCCTTCAGGCAGCATATTGACATTCTGGCGTGACAGAATCAAGGCGGTAGGAGTATCGGTGTTTTCCATGGCCATCTTCCAGCAGACGGTTGTTTCTTCTACATCGGCCGGACGCAAAACGAGCATTGAGTTCTTTCCGTGATGATTCTTCAGTTTTTCCATCAGTCGGATTTGTGCTTCCTGTTCTACCGGTTCGTGTGTAGGTCCGTCTTCTCCTACGCGGAACGCATCGTGCGACCAGATGAATTTCACCGGAAGTTCCATCAGGGCTGCCATACGGATAGCCGGTTTCATGTAGTCGGAGAATACGAAGAAGGTTCCACATGCAGTGATGACACCGCCGTGTAATGCCATACCGATGCAGCAGCAAGCCATGGTCAATTCCGCAACACCGGCCTGGAAGAATGCACCGCTGAAGTCTCCGTTCGTAAAGGCATGTGTCTTTTTCAGGAATCCGTCGGTCTTGTCCGAATTTGACAAGTCGGCCGATGCGCAGACCATGTTCGGAACCTGTTCTGCCAGGACTCCCAGTACTGTAGCCGATGCGTTACGGGTCGGTTCATTGGCTTTCTGTTGGATGGAAGACCAGTCAATCTTCGGAGCTGCACCGCTGAACCATTCATCCTGCATGGCTGCCTTTTCCGGATTGGCTTCTGCCCAGGCTTTTTCTTCGGCGTAACGGGCGGCTACGATGTCTTTCAGTTCTTCGGCACGTTTGGCATAGATTTCTTTCACGTCGTCGAAGATGGTGAACGGATCGTTCTGATCGGCTCCCAAGTTAATCATTGTATTCTTGTAGGCCTCTGCACCTAACGGAGCCCCGTGGGTTTTACAGCTGTGTTCGTAAGAAGTGTTGTCTCCCTTACGTGCTCCTTTACCCATGATACATTTACCGATAATCAGGGTCGGACGCTTGTCTTCAGCTTTGGCGGCGGTCAGTGCCTCACGGATCTGGTCGCAGTCGTTACCGTCGATTTCGATGACTTTCCATCCCCATGCACGGTATTTCATGGCTGTATCTTCCGAAATTACATCTTTGGTTTCAGTAGAAAGCTGGATGTCATTCGAGTCGAAGAACATGATCAGGTTGTTCAGTCCCAGATGACCTGCTACACGGCCTGCACCCTGAGAGATTTCTTCCTGGATGCCGCCGTCTGAAATATAAGTATAGATAGTTTCTTTGTCGAAGGTAGGGTTACCTGTGCGGGCTGCAAGGAACTTGGCAGCCATGGCGGCACCTACAGCATATACATGTCCTTGTCCGAGCGGACCTGAGCTGTTTTCGATACCACGCATAACGTCTACTTCCGGATGTCCCGGAGTAGGTGAACCCCATTGGCGCAATTGTTTCAATTCATCGATAGAGAATTTGCCGATCAGAGCCAGCTGTGCGTACAGCATCGGAGCCATGTGTCCCGGATCCAGGAAGAAACGGTCACGGCCTACCCATTTCGGGTTCTGCGGGTCGTACTGCAGGAATTCAGAGTACAGAACGTTGATGAAGTCAGCTCCACCCATGGCACCACCCGGATGTCCTGATTTCGCTTTTTCTACCATTGAAGCAGCCAGAATACGGATATTGTCGGCTGCATGATTCATTGCTTGTTTGCTGTTCATGTTAAGTAAGAATTGGTTTGAATGCAACAAAAGCAGGTCGTCTGCTAGCGTTAGTTTTTAAATTATTGGCAAAATTACTCTTTTATACGTAATTTTCCACATACTTAGCGCTCTTTTCTTGTTTTTCTCGGTGGGTTTCAATAAAAAAGTGGTGTATGTGAGTTTTTATCGGTTTGTTTTGAAGCTTATTGCGCTTTTCTGGAAAATTCTTTCGTAGGCAGAGAATATATGGGCGGAAGTTTGTGTAGAAGTAGTGGATGATGTATGACAGAAACGGAGAGATACCCATATACCTCTCCGTCTGTTTTTCCTTTCATTCTGAAGATATCACTTTCTTTTCTGGGTATTCTTCAGCAGCTCCCGATGGAACTTCATTTCAGCCTTCTGTATCTGATAAATTTTCTTGGCCGAGAGGAATTGTTTGTATTTGCGGGCATATTCCAGTTCCAACTGGTCGATGGTGATGCGTGTCTGGAGTACGTCTTCTATGATTCTGTCGTATTCAGCTTCTGTAGTACCGGCTTCTTTCCCTTTTCTGAGTTTCTGCCATGCTTCTTTGTTGTAGGAACGTTTCTTGTCTTGCAGTTCGAAATAGAGGGGGAAGAAGTTCTTGGCTTCTTCTGGTGTCAGTCCGGCGCGTTCGGTCAGGAACATCTGTTGCTGTTTCCGGAACTCTTCCTGGCTCATCATCTTTTTCTGTGCCTGTATGGGAGCCATGCAGCAACAGCATATAACCGTCAATAAACAGATTATTTTTTTCATGTAAGTTCTTTATTTATAGATTTCAATATCAGCATCGGTCAGATACTGGTACAATGTATAATCATCCATCATGGTCTGGTCTACTATCGGGTCGATGTATTCGTCCGGTAAAGAAGAGCTGAAGAGCTGCAGGCTTGATGCAGATTCCTCTTGAGCGGTTTCTGTGTCGTGCAGGAACAGCCGTGCCCCGAACATGAGTCCGCAGAACATGGCAGCCATATACATCCATGGGCGTATGCGGTGCCAGAGTGTCGTTTCCGGAACAGCTTGGATTTCTTTTTCAGGAAGTTGTTCCATGATATTCCGCGTAAAGTTCTCGAAGTATCCTTCCGGAGTCTTGAAAGGATTTTCCTTACCGCATTTTTCTATCAGATATTTTTCTTCCTTCATACTTCATTGATTTTATTCATTTGACAAAATAACCGGCGAATGGTTTAATCGGTTTCTTCAAAAAAAGCCGCGATTTTTTTGACCGCATGGTGATAGGATGCTTTCAGGGCTCCTACGCTGGTTCCCAGAATCTCGGAGATGTTTTCGTACTTCATTTCCTTGAAATATTTCAGGTTGAAGATGATCCGCTGCTTTTCGGGTAATTGCAGCAGCGCTTTCTGGAATTCCTTCTGGATTTCATCGCCGTCGAAGTAGGGTTCGCTTTCCAGTTTTCCCAAGAGTGTGGTATCTACATCGTCCAGTGAAAGCTGGTTCTGTGCCCGTTGCTTGTTCAGGAAGTTCAGGCATTCGTTCAGGGCGATGCGGTACAGCCAGGTAGAGAGTTTGGCTTCACCGCGGAAGTATTCCAGGTTGCTCCAGGCCTTGATGAACGTATTCTGCAGGATGTCGTTGGCATCTTCGTGCGAAAGTACCATGCGCCGGATTTGCCAGTATAGCTGTTGGCTGTATTGCTTCACCACTTCTTCGAACGCTTTCCGTTGCGTCGTCGGGTCTTGCAGCTGCTGGGTTATTTCGTCTTCGTTATAATTCTCCATGGCATTCTTGTCATTCGTAGCTTTTTCTAAGACTGTTTCGGGTGTCGTGAGGTTTAAGTGGGTTGATGAATTTTAACAACTAGAGTTCTATTTTCAGGTTCTCCTGAGCCAAGGTGGTGTTCGGGAAAACAGCCGAGGCTTCCTCCAGCAGGATGCTTTCGTCCTCGTAACGGGCCGAGTAATGTCCGATGACCAGACGTTTCACTTCCGCGTCCTTGGCTATCTGGGCGGCTTGGCTGGCCGTAGAATGCATGGTCTCCTTGGCACGGGCAGCTTCGGTCTGTGCGAAGGTAGCTTCGTGGAAAAGCAGATCCACTCCTTTTATCTGTTCGACGATGCGGGGCAGGTAGGCCGTATCCGAGCAATAGGCGTAGGCACGTGGAGGCTCTGCGGGAGTTGTCAGCCGTTCGTTGGGAACGACGGTTCCGTCCTCGGTCACGAAGTCTTCACCGTTCTTGATGCGGTTTATCAGGTAGACGGGTACTTCGTAGAAATCTATCATATCCCGGAGGATGTGGTTGGGCAGCGGTTTCTCACGGAAGAGGAAGCCGCAGGTAGGGAGCCGGTGTTTCAACGGGATGGTCTCTACGGTGATGGAACGGTCGTCGTAGATGATGGCCCGCTCCTTCGGGTCGAACGGATGGAAAACTACCTGGAAAGGCATCCCTTTGCAGAAGAAAGCCAGTTGGGGTTCCATCAGCCGTTGCAGTTCCGGGTGGCTGTAGATGTGGAGGTCGGCGGTCCGGTTGGTCATGGCAAAGGTGGAAATCAGTCCGATGAGGCCGAAACAATGGTCTCCGTGCAGGTGAGAGATAAAGATATGGTTCAGCCGGCTGAACTTCAAGCGCGACCGGCGCAACTGTATCTGTGTGCCCTCTCCGCAATCTATCATGAAGAGTTTCTCACGGATGTTCAGTACCTGTGACGTAGCCAGATGCCGGGTGGTAGGTAAGGCCGAACCGCATCCCAGAATATGTATATCGAAGTTTCCCATATAGGGCAAAGGTACAAAAAATCTGAAACGGTTGTTACGGTTACGGAGAGATTGATGGAAAATCTATCGCTTTTGTACTTCGGAAGATGTGGAATTACGTTTTGTCATTTTGATAATCCGGAGGAGTGAGAATCGTACGGTTCCGGCTTTTGTCTAGGATGGAGGAAGAAATGGGATTCTCGGAAGATGTGCTATTGTTGGAAAGATATCCGAATTGTCACTTCTGATTTCTTTCTGTTTCTCTGTGATTGCTTTGCTTTACTATCTATCCGATAAGTGTTGTTTATTGTACCTTTTTGTAATGTGGAAAATGTCTTTTCCCTAGTGCCAACTAGAGTTTTCAGACCATGAAAATGGTATTTCCGGAGGCGGTTTGAAAGATGACTGGTCATCTTTCTTCACTTTCCTAGGCATTTTCATCGGTTTGACTAGGCAAAAATATTTTTTCTCCTCGCGTTTTTTTGTTTTTCCGGCTTCCGGAACAGGTGGTTTTTAAGGGAGTTTTGCATAATGCTTGTATGTATATACAGAAATGCCTGCTTGTTTTGCTCCGGATTCATGGAGATTCAGAATTGTGTTGTTTGTGTTTTATTGATAATTCGTTCAAAATGAAAGCTGAATTGCGTGGTACGTGTTATTTTGATATTGATAGATACTTTGGATTGTTTATGCTTGGCGAAAACGGAGCATACCCACCCACTTAGAAC
>UMDF01044465.1_pt1 | contig 19904 bp, 16 predicted proteins | sample 1964421 | NCBI WGS metagenome assembly UMDF01 (sample SAMEA4835987, study PRJEB28245) | human gut metagenome | biome: gut microbiome; material: fecal sample | place: Denmark | collected 2008
TTAACGCATGATGAATTTCTTTCTTATCTTACGATATGTTTCTTACCGTTCACGATGTATATGCCCTTGGGCAGATCGTTGAGCGACTTGTCTGAAGCAATCTTCTGACCGTTGATGGTGTACACACCCTCGGCAGCCTTCTCGGCAGGTGTCTCTGTCACGATGCCGTTGATGTCGGTCGTGCCGCTGCCGTTGTCTATTACGAATGTCTTCGTGCCCTGTGTCGGGTTGGTCTCGGTGATATACCATGCCGTACCAATCAGGTTGCTCCAGTTGCCTGTCAGGTGATACATGTCACCGCCGGACATCACGTATGAGCCTTCCGGCGCATAGTCGGGATGATAGTAATAGCTTGTCCAGCTCAGCGCGCCGTCATCCGTTGTTCCTGTCACAGCGTCGCGGCTGATGCCCTCCGGGCAAGCCACACCGAGGAACTGGTAAATGCTGCCGTGCTGATAGGTCACATCCTCCACATCGGCATATGCGGCGTCGTCCTTGCTCTCGTCTATACGGTGGAACGTAAACTGAGTGTTTGCTGCTGCGATAGGATCTTTAGTAACCTTCACCAGATAGCACTGGCCTGCCTCAAGACCATCACCGCCGTCCAGATTTACAGGCTCGAATAATATCTGCTGAGTGTTCTGCTGGTTGAGTCCTGTGAGCTTCACAAGTTCCATATCGATGCCGAAAGCCTCGCGCAACTGCGATGCAGAGAGGTTTACGGGCAGCGTGAGAGCGTTCCATCCGTGACCTTCGGTGCTTGCCACGAACTTGCGGCTCAGATAGAACATGTATCCGTCCTCTGTATATGTGTAAGGATCCACATCACCCTGATTGCCGTAAGCGTCCACGCCGAAGCCGTACTGTTGTGTCTGCGGGTTACCCATATATGTCAGAGTCATGTTGTCCATATACACGCGGCCGACTTCGGCGTTCTTGCCCACTCCGAGTCTGAGCGTTCCGTCCCCTCCGACCATTACATACACCTCAACAACGAATCTGCTCTCATCCGGTGAGTACGTATTATTTCCGGTCATGTATTGTGATGCGGGAACATTGCGGCGGAACAATTGATTGTTGGGAGTTCCATCTGATGAAGTTCCATCATCATTAAGCATATCATAATGAGCATTCACAAGGCTAATGAATTCAGAATATTGATCGTCGGTGAGCATAGGTATAGGCTCTCTGCTGCTGTTAGCGAAAAGATATGCGTTGGTCTCACTTGCAGTGTTAGAGTCGTCGTATGCACCGTTTGTGTATGGAGCGCTGTCATTTCCGTCGAAGAAAGCCTGGGCAGACACTTTGTAAAGACCGGGATTGAGTCCGCTCACTTCCTGATAGAATCTTCCTGTGGCGCGGCCTATCTCCAGACAGCCGTATGAACCGTACGCACGTGCGTAATTATCATTATTTCCTATATTTTCTGACTTGTTGGTTCCGAGCCGAGAATCGATGGCCGTGCAGTAGTCGTCGCTGCTGTAGTTAAGACCTTCGGTTTTCCAGAAAAGAGTATTCGGATCGCTCACATTTCGGATGAAGCGCGTGTTGTAAAGCAGACCACTCACATTGTAGTCGCCCACGTGTGCCTGCTGCTGTGTAAAAGTCCTGTAGTCGTCAATAGAAATGAAACACCACACGTCGGCTTCACTTTCCCGTGAAGTGACTGTAACATAATTCCTGGACGTGTCGTAAGTCCAATACGCGCTGTTTCCGTCGTGGTTGATGTGGAATGTGTTTCCGCCGTCAATAGCTTCAATGGTGAATCTTGCGTCATCCTCTTTCGCTCTGTCTATGTATATCACATTACCCAAATTCTGATCATTCTCCCTTGCGAGATAACTTCCCTGTGCATCGTTTATAATAGGGCCTTCCAGATAATAGTAAGTAGTATAAGTTGGATTCCACGGCCGGCCGCTTTCTACTACCTCACTCTCCAAGGAGAGCCTTATACCTCTCGGATTCAGGATACCTTGCATACCGTAGTCGCCTCCGGCATTAAGAAAGCCGTTTTTTGTCACGTTATAGAGATATACATAATCGTCTACCCCTATGCTTTCCGGATCCCTTGCGTAGTCTTCCCAGTTGCTGTCGCTCTGCGCAATTGTCGTCTGCACGCCACCTATAAGGAGCAGCAGGAGCGTTGATAAAAAAATGTTAAATTGTTTCATAATTCTTGTTTTTCCTTTCTTTTTCGTTGTTTCCTTTTCCGCCACACTCTCATTCCCACACGTTGTGCGGTTTTGCCCAGTTACTGTTTCTGTTTGTGTTTGTGAGGTCTGTGCCGTCGTCACCGGGCATTCCCTCGTTGATGTCAAATCCCGGATTGTCCGGATCGCCTGTCGTGTTCACCGACGACAGACTTGCCATCACCTGTTCCATCTCCATCCCGATTACGGTGACGGAGGGTTTCTCATACGTTTTCTTCATTTTCATTTTATTTTAGTTGGTTTTACAATGTTTTCATTTCATGCGGCCTGTCCGACACCACAGGACAGGTCACTGTTATTTAAAGATAACTCGCTTCGGTTCGTTGTTATAAGATTTATTGTCTGTAACCGGTGAAACTTAATGTATAGTAGCGTGGCTTATATTTTAAAGTAACGCATATGAGAGATTCGGCATCGCGGCCGCTCTTCCTGCCTTACGCAACCGGAAAGACGTGCCGTTTAGGCCTTGAGAACCATTCACCTCTAATGCAGAGGTGTATATGTCTTCACAAAATCGAGGAAATGGAGATGTTTGATTATTGCATTTATCTCTTATATTCAACCAATACGGACAGTCACATTAGTTAATATATATGTATTTATGTTAATTATAATGCCGTATATTTTGCTAAGTCATACTTTAATCTTAATTTTGCTGATGTTTAGAACAATATATATCGCAATATGCATACACCTCTGCATTAGAGGTATAGATATTTTTAAATATTGTTATACATGAAAAACGACTATATACATATGCACATATTCCAACATGAGAAAATGCATACAGCCACATCGGACATGCAGGACGAACAAGCAACATCTGGCTACTGACACATAGCCGCTACGAAAAACAAATAGAGATTCAGACTGAACATGGAGGCTACAAACGCATTACGGTATGTCAAAGAAGCGTAACACACATACCAGCTTACAACAGCATGAAACAACAAAAATAAAAAAAACGGGACAAGGAAAACGTAAAACGAATAAAAAAGGCAGGGATGAGCAAACTCATCCCTGCCATGTCTCTTTCAGAAAAACAAGTCAGCTCACGCCTCGCCTGTACCGCTGTTGAACGGAGCGATGGTGCGTCCCTGCTGGTTGGGAATCTGAATCTTACCGAACGACTGCTCGTATTTGTATATGTTTTCCTGCAACGCCTGGAGGAGACGTTTCGCATGTTCCGGAGCAAGAACAACCCTGCTGCGCACCTGCGGTTTGGACATGCCGGGGAGCATGCGTGCGAAGTCGATAACGAAGTCGGAACTTGAATGGCTTATCAAAGCAAGGTTGGCGTATTCGCCGAGGGCTGTCTCCGCATTGAGCTCAATGGGAAAGCCCTGTTTCTGATTGTTGTTTTCGTCCATGATAATTTTTTAGTTTTAGATATAAAAAAATAAATTGCGCCATATCATAAAGCTGATGCCATATGGAACACAGCGCACTGAGTACATTCCTTAAAGATGCCGCTGGCTGACGGAAAGTTTTTTTATTCCGGCTTCCCGAGTGCAGCCTGTCTTTTGCAAAGATAATGCAAACGAGCGCAATGAGAGCTTGCTCTTTGATTGCCGAGTGCAGCTTATCTTATGCAAAGATAATGCAAGGCGAGTGCAGCAGCAAAGTGGGAAAACTGAGTTTTCACAACTTTGATACTGCCGAGCCGAAGCTTATCTTATGCAAAGATAACATATCCGACTTACATTCCCAAAAATATGAATCAAAAAATGAACCGCTTCCATGCAGATACACTACAGTTGACGTCACACCATAATCATGAAAGCAAGACAGCGGACACCCCTCCGGACTCACGAAAACACGCGAGACATACCGCATTAAGACAAAGGCTAATGACACAAAAGGCACATGCACAGAAACGAAGAAAAACAACCGCGCAACCAACTGGCGCACAGCGCATTACAAAAGAGGCTCTTTGAGGCTGCGAAAGAGGCTCTTTCATCGTCCCGAAAAGGCTTTTCCACAGCCCCAAAGAGCCTCTTTCGCAAACCGATATACATGAGTGTGTATTACGGGCACGAAAACACACCGTGCCAACCATGCCGGAAAGGACCGGAAGAAGACGATGAGGCGTCAGAGGGAAGAGACGTCGATGACCTCGCGCACAAGCCACACCCCGTCATACTGTTCGGCAAAGCCGTCACCGTGACTGCCGCCATACTCCAGCCTGAGCACCGCCCTCACCGGACTGCCGTTTTTCTTTCCGCCGGTAGCACGGTCGTACATGCCGCCAAGCTTTCCCGTCTTGTCGACCACCCAATATTCCTTATCGCTGCCCGAAGGCACAAACGACCTCACTTCGTGTCCCATTCTCAGAATGCCCTCAAGGGTATACAACACGTCTCTTGACATGGCGTCAGACCCGGTGTCGGCAATCATTATGCTTTTTTCGTCAAAGAGCGGCATCTCCTGCCCTATCTCCACGAAAACCGCCTTTGACGGACTGCTGTCGTGTATCTCGAAATAGCGCATGCCGCTGTTGCCCACGCCCCATCCTCCGCAGGTCGACGGCACCGGTCCGAGAGCCGAGACGGAATCGACATGTGCGGCATAGTCACCGTAAGGCACGAGTATATATCTGCTCACGCCCGCCCTGCCTGAGTCAATCTTCCTGAACCGGCACGTCTCGTCTACAGGCAACTCCCCACGCGCACGGAGCGTGTCTGTCAAGACACCGATGCCGCCGTCGCCTATGTCGAACACCTGTATGAGCCGCACAGGACTCGCACTGCCGTCCCTCACAAGCACCATGCCCGGCAATGACGGGTCTGCCATGACACGCATGCTGCCGTTTCGTTGGGCAAGCACGCGCAGTCCGGCCCCCTCACCTCGTCCCACACAAAGCCCTCATACGGCTGCCTCGACGGTGTCAGACTGTCGGGATGGACGGTGTCAGCCTCATAACCGGAGCTGTGTGCCAGCCCCTTCCACTTGCCGGAGAGCCCCGACATACAGCCGGAAGCACATGCGCACAGCACCGACGCCATAAAGATATACAGATGTCTCATAACTTTCAGATATTCGGAATAGGAAAACACATATCCGGACAATGTGCCGGAAGACGTATCGCAAAGATAGGAATATCAATCCACAGGACAAGGTCTCACTTCATAAAAAAACAAAAATACAAGAAAAAAGACGGTTGCCACATACGAAACTGATGCGCCCCGCTCTGCTGTTTTTACGTGTATTCACTCCATGTGTCTTCATTTCACAATCAGCTTACAGCTATCTTTATGTACGCCCACCTGACGGACAAGCACAACTCCGGACATACTTATGCCTGATTGTTGCGTTTTTATAGTTATATTTGTGGTCAGAATCATACATCAATATGATGAGTTATTGATACGCTCCGCATCCGCACTACATGACACCGCCGGACAACAGACAGGGCGATACCGCCACTCCACATATATGAAAAAGCACATCGCGGGTAGCGGATTATCGGCTGACCGTACCGAAAGAGAATTTACAGAAAATGACTGAGGGCGAGATAAAGGCGATTGGTGGGGAGGGATGAGAAAAGAAACAAAGAGACTTATAATATGGACATTCAAAGAATAAACCAGCACACATCGGCTTTCAATGAGATAACACACCACATTGAGAGCGACAATGGCAAGGAAAAGGTTGAAGTGTGGTTTGCCCGTGAGCTTCAGTCGGTTCTTGGCTATGCCCGCTGGGAGAACTTCATGGTTGCTATAGGGCGTGCTGTTGAATCATGCAAGTCACAGAAAATCAATGTAGACGACCATTTTCGTGAGGTCACGAAAATGGTCACTTTAGGTAGTGGTGCCAAGCGTGAAGTCAAGGACTACATGCTTACGCGCTTTGCCTGTTATCTCATTGCCCAGAACGGCGACCTAAGAAAGAGGAGATTGCATTTGCACAAGGCTACTTTGCATTGCAGACAAGGCGGGCTGAACTTATAGCCGAGCATTTGCAGCAAGTGTCACGTCTGGACACACGTGACCGGCTGCGCACTTCGGAGAAACAACTGTCGCGTAACATATACGAACGCGGCGTTGACGAGCGGGGATTCGGACGCATACGTTCAAAAGGCGACACGGCTTTGTTTTGCGGACATACCACCGAGGACATGAAACACCGACTTGGCATCAAGTCGACACGACCGTTGGCTGATTTTCTTCCTACGCTTACCATTGCCGCCAAGAACCTCGCCACCGAAATGACAAATTACAACGTGGAGCAAAAAGATCTTCAGGGTGAGCAGAGCATAACAACAGAGCACGTCCAGAACAATGTCAGCGTAAGGCAGATGATGGGACAACGAGGCATAAAACCCGAGAACCTTCCACCTGCAGAGGATATAAAGAAGGTGAAGCGCAGAGTGGCAAGCAATGAAAAGAAAATAGAAAAAACTTCAAACAAGCTGCCCAAAAAGGTAGATTAGGGTTGAAGCCGTTGTGCACCCGAAGATACGGTAAAGCACATTGCGGGTGGCGGATTATCAGCCGAAAGTGTCTAAGGAGAAACTACAGAAAACCCTTGCTGACGGAATAAAGGCGTTCAGTAAGGAAAGAGTAAACAATGAATCGGATTGAGAGCGACAATGACAAGGCAAAGGTTGATATCCAACATAGATGATTATTTGGGAACATGTTGGTTTGTGTGGGTGAGTAACCACTCATAAATTCAGCCCCTGATGGATTAACCAAAAGCGGTCATCATACTTCCATTCGCTTTTCGTACTTCTGTCAGCCGGATTGTGTCCAGCCCTATCAAAGATGTAGCGGGCTACACCGGGAAAAATCAGAAACCAATCCGGCTGACAGCAACACGAAACACGAATGAAGTATAATGACTTATTCCGAGGTACGAGAAAGTACACAGCACTGAAGAACAGGCAATAAACAGAAAAAGGAGACTGCGTCGGGCGCAGTCTCCTTTTGACTTATCTTTTCCGTTGCCACTTACATGGCACAGGAACATTATGCATTATTCGGCAGACTCGTTCTCACCGGCAAAGTCGAGCACGGTCTTGCGGTTAGCAAGGATGCGGTCGTACTCTTCCTTCGAGCCGACGATGAGTTTCTCCCACTGGCGGAGTCCGGTACCGGCAGGAATGAGGTGACCGGTTATCACGTTCTCCTTCATACCTTCCAGACGGTCTACCTTACCACGTATGGCAGCCTCGTTGAGCACCTTGGTGGTCTCCTGGAACGATGCGGCAGAGATGAAACTCTTGGTCTGCAACGCCGCACGAGTGATACCCTGGAGTATCTGTGTGGATGTTGCGGGGATGGTGTCACGCACCTGAACCAGACGGAGGTCACGACGCTTGAGACTCGAGTTCTCGTCGCGCAGCTTGCGTGCGGAGATGATCTGACCTACCTTCAGTGTTTCAGAGTCGCCCGCATCGGTAACATATTTCTTGCCCCATATGCGGTCGTTCTCCTCGGCGAAGTCGAGCTTGTCCACCATCTCCTGCTCAAGGAACGTGGTATCGCCAGGCTCGTCTATCTGAACCTTGCGCATCATCTGGCGCACGATAATCTCGAAGTGCTTGTCGTTAATCTTCACTCCCTGCAGACGGTATACGTCCTGAACCTCGTTGACGATGTATTCCTGAACCGCAGTGGGACCCTTGATGGCGAGGATGTCGCCCGGAGTGATGATACCGTCGGAAAGCGGAGTACCGGCACGAACGGCATCGTGCTCCTGAACAAGAATCTGTTTGGAGAGGCTGACGAGATATTTCTTCTGGTCACCGGTCTTGCTTGTGACGATAATCTCGCGGTTGCCGCGCTTCACCTTACCCATTGTCACCTCACCGTCGATCTCAGAAACCACAGCGGGGTTGCTCGGGTTGCGCGCCTCGAAAAGCTCTGTCACACGCGGGAGACCTCCGGTGATGTCACCAGCCTTGCCCACGGCACGCGGAATCTTTACGAGTGTGGCACCTGTCCTGACAGTCTGTCCGTCCTCCACTACGACGTGTCCGCCTACCGGGAAGTTGTATGTGCCTATCACCTCACCGTCCTTACCGATGATGTCGCAGGTAGGAACCTTGGACTTGTCCTTAGAGTCGGTGATGATTTTCTCGGTCAGTCCGGTAGCCTCGTCGGTCTCGGCACGATAGGTTATGCCCTCTATCACATCGTTGAATTTAAGCGTACCGCCGTATTCGGTGACGATGACCGCATTGAACGGGTCCCATCTGGCTATGAGGTCGCCTTTCTTCACGAGTGCTCCGTTCTTGAAGTAGAGGGTTGAACCGTAAGGAACGTTGAGCGTGGAGAGCACGATGTCGGTATGCGGATCGATGAAGCGCACCTCAGACAGACGGCTTACCACCATGTCGCAGTTGACGTCCTTCTCGCCGTCGTTCTCCACAAACGGAACCACGCGCAGCTCGTCGAACTCTATGCGCGAGTCGTTCTTTGCCACGATAGACGCGTTGGCAGCGGCATTGGCAGCCACACCACCGGCGTGGAACGTACGCAGGGTAAGCTGTGTTCCCGGCTCACCGATTGCCTGTGCGGCAATCACACCGACAGCCTCGCCTATCTGCACCATGCGGCTTGTGGCAAGGTTGCGTCCGTAACACTTCATGCAGACGCCGTGCTTGCTCTCGCATGTGAGCACCGAACGTATCTCTACGCTTTCGATGGGCGACTCTTCTATCGCCTTGGCAACAGACTCCGTTATCTCCTCACCGGCAGCTACAATGAGCTCGCCTGTGGTAGGATGTATGATGTCGTGGACTGACACACGTCCGAGGATGCGCTCATAGAGAGTGGAGATGACCTCGTCTCCGTTTTTAAGAGCCGTGCATACAAGTCCGCGCAGTGTGCCGCAGTCCTCCTCGGTGATGATGACGTCGTGTGACACATCAACAAGACGGCGTGTGAGGTAACCGGCGTCGGCTGTCTTCATGGCGGTGTCGGCAAGACCCTTACGGGCACCGTGTGACGCGATGAAGTACTCGAGCACGGACATACCTTCCTTGAAGTTTGAGAGGATAGGGTTCTCGATGATCTGCGCTCCTTCGGCACCCGCCTTCTGAGGCTTTGCCATAAGTCCACGCATACCGGAAAGCTGTTTGATCTGGTCCTTTGAACCACGGGCTCCGGAGTCGAGCATCATGAACACGGCGTTGAATCCCTGGTCAGCCTCGGTCATTTCCTTCATGAGGACATTGGCAAGGTCGTTGTTGACATGGGTCCACGTATCGATGACCTGATTGTAACGCTCGTTGTCGGTGATGAATCCCATGTTGTAGTTCTCAGTAATCTGACGAACCTCCTCATTACCTTTCTCAACGATGGCTTCCTTCTCCTTCGGGATGATGATGTCGTCGAGGTTGAACGAAAGACCTGCCACATAAGCCATGCGGTAGCCGAGGTTCTTGATACCGTCGAGGAACTCGCACGCACGCGCCATACCCACCGACTTGATGACATCGGCAATGATGCCGCGCAGTGTCTTCTTGGAGATGATGTCGTTGAAATAGCCTACCTCCTCAGGAATGATCTGATTGACAATGACACGTCCTACTGAAGTGTCGACCATGCGTTTCTGCATCACACCGTCGACAAGGTCGTTTACAACAACCTTCACAGGTGCGTGAAGGTCGCACTTGCCTTCGTTGTGCGCGATGAGTGCTTCTTCCGGACCATAGAACACGAGTCCCTCGCCCTTTGCACCCGGACGTATCTTTGTGATATAGTAGAGTCCGAGAACCATGTCCTGTGACGGCACGGTGATAGGAGCGCCGTTTGCCGGGTTGAGGATGTTGTGGCTCTGGAGCATCAGTATCTGTGCCTCAAGGATAGCCTCATTGCTCAGAGGGAGGTGGACAGCCATCTGGTCGCCGTCGAAGTCGGCGTTGAACGCCGTACATGCCAGCGGATGGAGCTGGATGGCCTTACCCTCTATGAGCTTCGGCTGGAATGCCTGTATACCGAGACGGTGAAGTGTCGGCGCACGGTTGAGGAGCACGGGATGACCCTTCATCACATTCTCGAGAATATCCCAGATGACAGGCTCGCGACGGTCGACAATCTTCTTTGCGCTCTTGACTGTCTTCACGATGCCGCGCTCGATGAGCTTGCGTATGATGAACGGCTTGTAAAGCTCGGCTGCCATGAGTTTCGGCAGACCGCACTCGCCCATTTTAAGCTCCGGACCTACAACGATGACCGAACGTGCGGAATAGTCGACACGCTTACCGAGAAGGTTCTGACGGAAACGTCCCTGTTTTCCCTTAAGCGAATCGGACAATGACTTCAGCGGACGGTTGCTGTCGCTCTTGACGGCAGAACTCTTGCGCGAGTTGTCGAAAAGACTGTCGACAGCTTCCTGAAGCATACGCTTCTCGTTTCGGAGTATGACCTCGGGGGCCTTTATCTCTACAAGACGCTTCAGACGGTTGTTACGTATGATGACACGACGGTAGAGGTCGTTGAGGTCGGATGTGGCGAAACGACCGCCATCAAGCGGAACGAGAGGACGGAGCTCCGGCGGAATGACCGGAATAATCTTCATTATCATCCACTCAGGACGGTTTACACCACGGCTCGAACGGAACGCCTCCACTACCTGCAGGCGTTTGAGCGCCTCGGTCTTGCGCTGCTGCGAAGAGTCGTTGTTGGCACGATCGCGCAGTTCGTAAGAAAGTGCGTCGAGATCGATTGTAGACAAAAGGTCGTAAATCGCCTCAGCACCCATTTTGGCAATGAACTTGTTGGGGTCTGAATCGTCAAGATATTCGTTATGCGGATCGAGCTTGTTCTCGATGATGTCGATATATTCCTCCTCCGAAAGGAAGTCCATCTTGTGTGAGCCGTTTATCTCGATGCCCTCGGCATCCTTGCGTCCTTCAAGAGCACCCGGCTGCACAACGACATATTTCTCGTAATATATCACCGAATCAAGACGCTTTGTAGGCATACCGAGCAGATAGCCTATCTTGTTGGGCAGAGAGCGGAAATACCATATGTGCGCTACAGGGACGACAAGCTCTATGTGTCCGCTGCGCTCACGGCGTACCTTCTTCTCAGTGACTTCGACACCGCACCGGTCGCAGACAATGCCCTTATAGCGTATGCGCTTATACTTTCCGCACGCGCACTCATAGTCGCGTGTAGGACCGAAAATGCGCTCGCAGAACAGTCCGTCACGCTCCGGCTTGTAAGTCCTGTAATTAATTGTCTCTGGTTTGGTGACCTCACCATAAGAGTTCTCGAGAATCTCTTCAGGCGAAGCAAGACCGACGGTGATCTTCGTGAAATTGTTCTTTATTTTTGTATCTTTCTTAAAAGCCATATCTTTTATAATTTAGGGTGTTCGGGATTAATCGAGTTTGACACTTAAACCAAGACCACGGAGCTCGTGCAGAAGCACATTGAGAGACTCCGGTATTCCCGGGGTAGGCATCGGGTCGCCCTTGACAATTGCCTCATATGCCTTTGAACGGCCGACAGTGTCGTCGGACTTGATTGTAAGAATCTCCTGAAGCACATGGCTGGCACCGAATGCCTCGAGTGCCCAAACCTCCATCTCACCGAAACGCTGGCCACCGAACTGTGCCTTACCTCCAAGAGGCTGCTGTGTGATGAGCGAGTACGGACCGATGGAACGTGCGTGCATCTTATCCTCTACCATATGACCGAGTTTCAAGAAGTAGGTTATACCCACGGTCGCCGGCTGGTCGAAACGCTCGCCTGTCTCACCGTCGTAAAGATGGGTTGAGCACAGGTGCGGAAGTCCTGCCTTGTCCGTCCATTCAGAAAGGTCGTCAAGCTTTGCACCGTCGAAGATAGGTGTGGCGAACTTAACGCCGAGTTTCTTTCCTGCAGCACCGAGAATTGCCTCGAATATCTGACCGAGGTTCATACGTGAAGGCACGCCCAGAGGGTTCAACACGATATCCACAGGACGTCCGTCCTCAAGGAACGGCATGTCTTCCATGCGCACGATACGCGACACGATACCCTTGTTTCCGTGACGTCCGGCAAGCTTGTCGCCCACTCCTATCTTACGTTTCTTCGCAATATAAACCTTTGCCATCTGAAGAATGCCGGAAGGAAGCTCGTCACCTATGGTAATGGCGAACTTTCTGCGCTTCAGTTCGGCATCAAGAAGCTTATACTTGCGTATATAGTTCATTATGAGCTTCTGGATGAGCTCATTGGTGTGCGCGTCGTCTGTCCATCCGTTAGACTGGATGCCGTCATACTCGAGGTTCTTGAGTATAGGAGCAGTAAACTTGCTGCCCTTTGTGATAATCTCCGCACCGGAATAATCCTTCACACCCTGCGAAACCTTATCCTCAGTGAGAATAAGCAGTTTCTCTACAAGAATATCCTTAAGATCGTTGTTCTTTGCCTCATATTCCTCGTCTATCTTAGCGAGCAGCACCTTGTCCTGTTTCTTCGATTCGCGTGTCTTGACAGCACGGGAGAACATCTTCTTGTCAATCACCACACCACTGAGTGACGGATTGGCTTTCAAAGAAGAATCCTTTACGTCTCCAGCCTTGTCACCGAAGATGGCGCGGAGAAGTTTCTCCTCTGGAGACGGGTCGCTCTCACCTTTAGGCGAAATCTTACCGATGAGGATGTCGCCCGGCTCGACACGCGCACCGATGCGGATGACTCCATTGTCGTCAAGGTCTTTGGTGGCTTCCTCGCTGACATTTGGTATGTCGCTCGCGAATTCCTCCATACCTCGCTTTGTCTCGCGCACGTCAAGCGAGTACTCATCCACATGCACTGACGTAAGGACATCGTCGCGCACCATACGCTCGCTCAGCACGATGGCGTCCTCATAGTTGTAACCTTTCCAAGGCATGTAAGCCACAAGCAGGTTGCGTCCAAGGGCGAGCTCTCCGTTCTCTGTGGCATATCCCTCAGTAAGGATGTCGCCTGCCTTTACGCGCTGACCCTTGTTACAGATAGGACGCAGGTCGATTGTCATATTCTGGTTCGTACGGCGGAACTTAGGAATGCGGTATTCCTTAGACGCAGGTTCGAAGCTGACGAACTCCTCGTCCTCCGTGCGGTCGTACAATATACGTATTGTCGTTGCGTCAACGTATTCGATTACTCCGTCGCCTTCAGCCGTAATCATAGTGCGTGAATCCTCACACACCTGCTTCTCGAGTCCTGTACCGACAATAGGCGCGTCGTTGTGAAGAAGAGGAACAGCCTGGCGCATCATGTTACATCCCATCAGCGCACGGTGACCGTCGTCATGCTCGAGGAACGGAATAAGTCCGGCGGAAACAGACGCAATCTGTTGCGGAGACACGTCCATAAGATCGACCTGGTCGGGTGCTACTACAGGGAAGTCGGCGTCCTGACGGCATTTCACATAGTCGCGTATGAACGAACCATCCTCACGAAGAGGTGCATTTCCCTGTCCGATGATGTGATCCTGCTCTTCCTCGGCAGTGAGGTATACAACATCATCATTATTAAGATTGACGTTACCGTCAGTAACCTTGCGGTAGGGAGTCTCAATAAATCCGAGCTCGTTGATGGTAGCATAAACGCAAAGCGACGATATAAGTCCGATGTTAGGACCTTCAGGACTCTCGATAGGACAGAGACGTCCGTAATGTGTGTAATGAACGTCACGCACCTCGAATCCGGCACGCTCACGTGAAAGTCCGCCGGGACCAAGAGCAGACAGACGGCGTTTGTGTGTTACCTCTGCCAACGGGTTGGTCTGGTCCATAAACTGTGACAACGGGTTTGTACCGAAGAAAGAATTGATTACGCTTGAGATTGTCTTTGCGTTAATCAGATCTGTAGGCTGGAACACTTCATTGTCACGCACATTCATGCGCTCGCGTATCGTACGGCTCATACGGGCAAGACCGATGGAGAACTGATTGCTCAACTGCTCTCCGACGGTACGCACACGACGGTTGGACAAGTGGTCGATATCGTCCACCGTTGCGTTAGAGTTGATAAGCTGAATAAGATACTTTATGATTTCTATTATATCGTCCTTTGTCAGTACTCGGATGTCTGACTCCGTGTCAAGACCAAGTTTCTTGTTTATACGATAACGTCCCACTTCTCCCAAGTCATAACGCTTGTCAGAGAAGAACAGATTCTGGAACACTTCACGGGCACTCGCGTCATCTGCCGGGTCGGCATTACGGAGCTGTCTGTATATATACAGCACTGCCTCTTTCTCAGAGTTGCTCGGATCTTTTGCGAGTGTGTTGAAGATTATCGAATATTTGTTTGCAGCCTCCGCATCCTTATGAAGCAACACAGAAGGAGTGCCGCTCTCTATTATGTCGACGATGTTATCCTCTGTGAGTTCAGTCTCACGCTCCATGATGACTTCGTTACGCTCGATGGAAACAACCTCACCGGTATCCTCGTCTACGAAATCCTCATTCCAGCTTTTCAGAACACGTGCGGCAAGCTTACGTCCGATGGCTGCCTTCATATTCTTCTTGTTGACCTTGACTTCTTCTGCAAGATCAAAAATCTGAAGGATATCCTTGTCCTGCTCATATCCAATCGCACGAAGAAGAGTCGTTACAGGCAATTTCTTCTTACGGTCGATATAAGCATACATTACATTGTTGATATCTGTGGCAAACTCTATCCACGAGCCTTTGAAAGGAATAATTCGTGCAGAATAAAGCACGGTGCCGTTTGCATGCACACCTTGGCCGAAGAACACGCCCGGAGAGCGGTGCAACTGTGAAACGACAACACGCTCGGCACCATTAATGATGAATGTGCCGTTGCTCGTCATATAAGGAATTGTACCCAGGAAAACATCCTGTATGAATGTACCGAAATCCTCATGATCCGGATCAGTACAATACAATTTCATCTTTGCCTTCAAAGGCACACTGTATGTAAGCCCGCGCTCAAGACATTCTTCAATTGTGTAGCGAGGCGGGTCTATATAATAATCGAGGAACTCAAGAACAAAGTTATTTCTGGTGTCCGTAATAGGGAAATTCTCTGAAAAAACCTTATAGAGACCATCGTTCTTGCGTTCTTCGGGGGGAGTGTCCATCTGAAGGAAGTCCTTAAACGACTTTAGCTGCACATCGAGAAAATCCGGATATGGCATCGGATTGTGGATGCTGGCAAAATTCACTCTGTTATCAACAATTTTTGAAGCCATCAGAAGATATTAATATTTATAACAATAAATGAAAAGACACAAAAAGGTTAGAACCTGCCTACCTGGAAGATTCTAACCGTATTTTAAAAAGATTCACACTGCATAGACAAAATACCATTGTCTTGCCGCGAATTTATAAGATTTATTACTTGAGTTCTACCTTGGCACCAGCCTCTTCGATAGCCTTCTTCAAGTTCTCAGCCTCTTCTTTAGAAAGACCTTCCTTGATTGTAGCAGGAGCGCCGTCTACAAGATCCTTAGCCTCTTTCAAGCCAAGACCGCAAGCTTCCTTAACTGCCTTAACAACCTGAAGTTTTGCACCACCTACCTCAGCGAGGACAACGTCGAAAGAAGTCTTCTCCTCTGCCTCAGCAGCTGCACCACCGGCTGCAGGTCCCGCAGCTACAGCTACGGCTGCAGCAGCGGGCTCGATTCCATACTCGTCCTTCAGGACTGTTGCCAACTCATTTACTTCTTTTACTGTAAGATTTACTAACTCTTCAGCAATAGCTTTGATATCTGCCATTTTATTTAAAATTTTAATTGTTTTTTATATTAATAATTGTTTTTTGTTACTCCGGGCGCTCACCCAAAGTTTTCAGGACACCATGAATCGTGTTCGCACCAGACTGAAGTGCAGAAACAACATTCTTGGCGGGAGACTGCAGCAATGCGACAATTTCAGCAATAACTTCGTTCTTGCTCTTCAGTGAAGCAAGTTCAGAGAGCTTGTCTGCACCTACATATACGCATTCTTCTGCATATGCACCTTTAAGTGCGGGGATACCTTCCTTAGCATACTCTTTCAAAAGCTTTGCAGGAACATTTGCTGTATGTGTAAACAATACGGCTGTCGTACCTTTCAGAGTACAATACAAAGGTTCAAAATCCACGTCTGAAGCCTCGAAAGCCTTGTGAAGAAGAGTGTTCTTCACAACAACCATCTTGATTTCGCTCTTAAAACACTTGCGGCGCAAGTTACTTGTAGCCTCCGCATTCAGACCTGTAACATCAACCAGATAGAAATGAGGATATTCCTTCAGTTTCTGACCTAGTTCATTTATAATAGTATCTTTTACTTCTTTTCTCATTTTACAAAACTTTTAGAGTTACTCAACTGATTTAGGATCAACCTTGATACCCTTACTCATAGTGCTAGAAATAAAGATACTCTTAATATATGTACCTTTAGCAGCAGAAGGTTTAAGCTTTATAACAGTAGCGATAAACTCCTTTGCATTCTGCATAATCTGCTCTGCTGTAAAGCTGACCTTACCGATAGATGTGTGAATAATACCGGCCTTGTCAACTTTAAAGTCTATCTTACCTTGCTTAACCTCTTTTACTGCCTTAGCAACATCCATTGTCACTGTGCCGCTCTTTGGGTTAGGCATAAGTCCACGCGGTCCGAGAACACGTCCCAAAGGACCTATCTTACCCATGCATGACGGCATTGTTATGATAACATCCACATCAGTCCATCCGCCTTTAATCTTTTCGATGTATTCATCAAGACCGACATAGTCTGCACCAGCCTCTTTGGCAGCAGCTTCAGCATCCGGTGTACAAAGACAGAGCACGCGTGTAACCTTACCAGTGCCATTTGGAAGCGAAACTACGCCACGAACCATCTGGTTTGCCTTACGCGGGTCAACGCCTAAGCGTACATCTATATCTACAGAAGCATCAAACTTAGTCGTAGTTATTTCCTTAACAAGCTCTGATGCCTCCATCAAAGAGTATGCTTTCCCTGCTTCAACCTTATCAGCTACTGATTTTTGATTTTTTGTCAGTTTACTCATTTTTCTAATTGAAGTTATAAATTATTTACCAGGGAAATCCCCTTTTACAGTTATACCCATACTTCTTGCAGTACCGGCAACAAGCTTCATCGCTGCCTCCACAGTGAAGCAGTTAAGATCTTTCATCTTGTCCTCTGCTATTGCTCTAACCTGATCCCAAGTCACGCTGGCAACTTTCTGACGATTAGGCTGTGCTGAGCCACTCTTAACCTTGGCTGCCTCTTTAAGCTGAACAGCTGCAGGCGGAGTCTTAAGCTCGAAGCTGAATGACTTGTCGGTGTAGTAGGTGATAACGACAGGAATAATCTTACCTGCCTTATCCTGGGTTCTGGCGTTGAACTCCTTGCAGAATCCCATAATATTAATACCCTTCGAACCCAAAGCCGGTCCTACAGGAGGAGAGGGATTCGCTGCGCCACCTTTAATCTGTAACTTGATTAATCCAGCAACTTCTTTAGCCATTTTTGTTTATATGTTAAATGATTAGTATAAAAAGATGCGATACACCCGTAACAATGCATCAGCCTTCTTTTTCAACTTGCATAAAACCTAATTCCAATGGAGTCTTTCTTCCGAAAATCTTGACCATCACCTTCAACTTACGCTTTTCACTGTTGACTTCTTCAATCACACCGCTAAAGCCGCTGAAAGGACCATCAATAACCTTCACAGTTTCATCGACAACATACGGAATATTAACATCGTCTACAAGCTCTGTTTCTTCTGCAGTACCAAGCATACGATTTATGTCTGCCTGCGGAACTGGAGAAGGATTGTCTAGTCCACCAAGAAAGCCAAGGACATTGGGCATGAAACGCAAGGTATGCGCAACATCTCCAACGAGAGAGGCCTCAACGAAAACATAGCCGGGAAGAGAAATCTTCTCTTTGATGACTCTCTTGCCATTACGCAAAGAAGCATGCTTCTCCATAGGTATGATAACCTGAGAAACATGTGTCGATAATAACGTGTTGTGTTTCATTTCAGCCTCAATGTATTCCTTCACCTTAGCCTCTTTGCCACTTACAGCACGCAAGACATACCAATTCTTTCCTGTTTCAGCCATTTTCCGATAAATTAACCTGGATAAACCATACTCATGATCCACTCAAAGAGCTGATCCATTGCGAACACGACACAAGCTATGACAAGGGAAGCAGATAATACAATCATAGCACTGTGCGTGAGTTCGGCACCTGTAGGCCATGTAGTTTTATGCGCAAGTTCGTTGTAACAAACTTTGCAATAATTCACAAATTTCTTGAACATATTATCTTTATTTAGCACGGGATGAGAGGCTCGAACTCCCGACACCTGGTTTTGGAGACCAGTGCTCTACCAACTGAGCTAATCCCGTAAAAAATTCCCGCATGCCGCTCATGCGGGAACATTTATTATCTTGTTTCAAGAAACAGGGATGTTTAAATCCTGATTTTGAAATTTAGTCTTCAAATACTTCAGTAATCTGACCAGAGCCTACTGTGCGTCCACCCTCACGGATAGCGAAGCGCAGACCCTTGTTAAGAGCAACAGCGTAAATCAGCTCAACTGTGATTTCCACGTTGTCTCCAGGCATTACCATTTCTACGCCCTCCGGAAGAGAGATTTCACCTGTACAGTCCATTGTACGGAGATAGAACTGCGGACGATACTTGTTTCCGAACGGAGTATGACGACCACCCTCTTCTTTCTTCAGAACGTAGATAGAAGCCTTGAATTTCTTGAACGGCTTAATCTGACCCGGATGGCAGAGAACCATACCGCGCTTGATTTCGTTCTTGTCTATACCACGGAGGAGCAGACCTACGTTATCACCAGCTTCACCTTCATCAAGAATCTTGCGGAACATTTCAACACCTGTTACCACGCTCTTCTTATCTTCGCCAAGACCGAGGAGCTCTACTTCGTCACCGACCTTAACACGACCAGTCTCGATACGTCCGGTAGCAACAGTTCCACGACCAGTGATAGAGAACACGTCCTCAACAGGCATAAGGAAAGGTTTGTCGAGGTCGCGCGGAGGCTCCTGGATCCACTCATCAACAGCGTTCATGAGCTCCATAACCTTCTCTTCCCATTTTGCTACGCCATTAAGTGCGCCGAGTGCAGAACCACGAATTATAGGAGTATCATCCTCGAATTCATACTGATCAAGGATTTCTCTAACCTCCATCTCAACGAGTTCGAGCATTTCCTCATCCTCAACCATATCACACTTGTTCAGGAACACAACCATACGCGGAACGTTTACCTGACGAGCGAGAAGCACGTGCTCACGTGTCTGAGGCATAGGACCGTCAGTTGCAGCAACAACAAGGATAGCACCGTCCATCTGAGCAGCACCAGTTACCATGTTCTTTACATAGTCAGCGTGTCCCGGGCAGTCAACGTGTGCATAGTGACGTTTTGCTGTTTCATATTCTACGTGGGCAGTATTGATAGTGATACCGCGTTCCTTCTCTTCAGGTGCGTTATCAATCTGGTCAAAAGACTTAACCTCAGAAAGACCCTGCTTAGCCAAAACTGTAGTGATGGCAGCGGTCAAAGTGGTCTTACCATGGTCAACGTGACCTATCGTACCAATGTTTACGTGCGGTTTCGTGCGCACAAAATTCTCTTTAGCCATAGCTTTTCTTTTATTTTATTTATATAAATGATTTATCTGTTTTTCTTCTGACTCCTTAAACAAATAAAGAACAGAAGTAGAGCTGTAACTGAGAGTTGAACTCAGGACCTCTTC
>UMDF01007181.1_pt1 | contig 18730 bp, 9 predicted proteins | sample 1964421 | NCBI WGS metagenome assembly UMDF01 (sample SAMEA4835987, study PRJEB28245) | human gut metagenome | biome: gut microbiome; material: fecal sample | place: Denmark | collected 2008
ATCCGTGTAATCTGTGGTGAATTTTGACACCCCCCCTTTTACTATGGTTCTAAAGGTCTAAAAGGCCTTATCGTATCACTTATTCGGAGTCTCCCACTTCTTGGTATCCGTACAAACCACGTTCACTGTCTGGTCACCCGTCTGAATGCGGAAGTCACCTTTCTCCAGAATCCACTTGCCGTCATAGCCTACAAAAGCAAGGTCGGAGCCTTTCATTTTCAGTGTCACGGTCTTTGTCTCGCCCGGTTTCAGTTCCACTTTCTCGAAAGCGCGCAAGCGACGGGTATCGGGAGTAAGGGAGGCAACGAGGTCGCTGCTGAAGAGCAGCACGCTCTCCTTGCCGACACGGTCACCGGTATTCTTCACATCAACGGTGAAAGTAAGCACATCATCAGCGGTAAAGTCCGACTTATCCACCTTGAGGTTACTGTATGCAAAAGTAGTATAGCTCAATCCATAACCGAATGCCCACTGTACGGACACTTGCGCATCGTAGTTATAAGCGCCTTCCATCTGCTTTCCGATGTGTTCGCACGGTTTGTAGTCGTACGTAATCAGAGAGTTGATTTCCTTCGGATAAGTGAAAGGCATCTTTCCGCTGAAGTTGGCGTCGCCGGCAATGAGGTTTGCCAACGCATCACCGCCGTAATTGCCCGGAAGCATAGTATTGACAACAGCCTTAGCCAAAGGCTCGATGTCAGCAATCAGGCGAGGACGACCTTCGTTCAACACCAGAATGATGGGCTTCCCGGTCTTGGCAAGAGCCTTCACCAAATCGAGCTGGTTCTGGGAGAGGAAGAGGTTCGTCAGGTTACCCGGAGTCTCGCAGTAAGAGTTCTCACCGATGCAGGCAACGATGTAGTCGGCACCGGCAGCGGCTGCTACAGCTTTCTCTATCTCCGGAGTGTTTTCTTCCCACCAGTTGCCACCTTGCTTATAAGTGACACCGGCTTCGTAGATGATATTGTCCGCACCGAATTTATTGGTGAAGGCTTCAAGAATCGTATTGTATTGGCTTGCATGCTCGTCGGCCTTGTCGCCCTGCCATGAATAAGACCAGCCACCGTTGAGGCAACGCATGGAGTTGGCATTCGGACCGGTAACCAGCAGTTTCTTGCCTTTTGCCAACGGCAATATACCGTCTGTATTCTTCAGGAGTACCAAAGACTCTTCGGCAGCCTGCAATGCAGCAGCGGCATGTTCCACACTACCGAACAACGGAAAGTCTTTCAAGTCATAATAGGGCTTTTCAAATAGGTTGAGACGGTATTTCAAACGCAGCACACGACGCACAGCATCGTCTATACGGCTCATGGGAACTTCACCTTCTTCCACCAGTTCTTTCAAGAGTGTACAGAACTTCCAGTCGTACGGGTCCATAGACATGTCTATACCGGCATTGATGGCGAGCTTGATGGCTTCCTTCTTATCCTTGGCAATGTGGTCGCGGCTATAAAGGTTGTTGATGTCCGCCCAGTCGGTCACGATCATACCGTCCCAGTTGAGGTCTTCTTTCAGCCACTTGGTCAGCAGCTCATAGTTGGCATGGAAAGGCAGACCGTTGTTCATGGCGGAGTTCACCATCACGGAGAGGGCACCTGCCTTCACCATTTCCAGATAAGGAGCGAAATGCTTCTCACGCATATCCTGCTCGGTGATGGAAGACGGCGTACGGTCCTTACCGGAAACGGGAACACCATAACCCATATAGTGCTTCATACAAGCGGCAACGTTGTTCCCGCCAATCAGGTTGGGGTTCTCTCCCTGGAAACCGATAACGGCTTCACGTCCCATTTCGGCATTGACGTAGGCGTCTTCACCATAGTTTTCCCACATACGCGGCCAGCGCGGGTCACGCCCGAGGTCAGTCACCGGGGCATACGTCCAGGGGATGCTTCCCGCCTTTGTTTCGTAGGCAGAGATACGTGCACCCTCACGTGTCAGTTCACGATTGAAGGTAGCTCCCATATTGACGCCTTGCGGAAAGAAAGTACCGCCCAGCGTATAGGTAGTTCCGTGTATCTGGTCTACACCGTACACACAAGGAATACCCATCACCTCCATGGATTTCTCCTGAATGCGTTTGATGATTTCCTGCCACTTCTCCACGCTCTGTGCCACACCGTTGGGCACGTTCAAGATGGAGCCTACTTTGTATTTTCCGATGACAGAGTCGAGCATCGCCTCGTCCAACTGGAAGCCCTTGGCATTCTCAATGCCTTGGATACGCATATAGAGCTTCATCATCACATCCTGCGAAGGCATCTCCTTGCCCAGTTTGAATTCCTTTTCAAGCTTGTATCTCTTGATGATTTTTTGCAGGTCCTTCACCGTGATGTTCTTCGGGTCGAGACCGGCAAAGGGATTGGCGCGTTTCTGCAGGAGGTCGATAGTGAGTTCGCACATCTGACCGACTTTCTCGTCAAGCGTCATCTTCTTCAGCAAAGTCTCAATCTGCTGTTCTATTTTCTCGTCTCTTGGAATGGCAGGCGCAACAGTGGTCTGCGCCGTAGCAGTAAGTACTAACCCTGATAGGGCTAAAGATAAGATTAACTTTTTACTCATGGTTGTGATTTTGGTTTTTACTGTGTGCAAAGATAGCAACATCCTGCCATACTAAAGGGTATAGCAGGATGCCTTTTAGGGTAAGTTTTGTTATCTTTTCAGGATCACAATGGATTCTTGCAGCTTCAGAATATCATTTGCTTTCTTTGCTGAAGCAGCTACATCGGCATCCAGCGCCGCTTTGATGTCACGCGAAGAAGCACCGACCAGGAACTTATAGGTTCCAGCATCTACCACCCATGAAGAAGAAGCCTCATCATAGGACGCCAAATCGACCGCATTCACTGTCAGAGTAACGGTAGCCGTTTCACCCGGTTCCAGCGTCTTCGTCTTGGCAAATGCTTTCAATTCCTTTGCGGGCTTGTCCATCTGGGCGCTGTTGGGGGCAGCCACATAGAGCTGGACAACTTCTTTACCTGCCATTTTGCCCGTATTCTTCACATCTACAGTAACGGTGTACGTACCGTTACCTACCTCAATAGAAGGATTGGCATACTCGAAGGTCGTATAAGAAAGTCCGTAGCCAAACGGATAGGACACCTGCTTGCCGAAACTGTCGAAGTAGCGGTAGCCTACAAATACATCTTCTTCATAACGCGTATAATCTACGTCTTTGACGCTATGCTTCTTCTCTCCCTTATTGGCGTTTACAATGTCAATATCCGATTTCAAGTTGATGGGGAAATTGGTCGAGGAAGCATGGTCCTCAAACTTCACCGGGAAAGTCATGGTCAGCTTACCACTGGGAGAGACCTTACCGCTCAATACATCCACAACACTGTTACCACCTTCTTGTCCACCTTGCCATGCACAGAGAATTGCATCCGGCAATGCTTTCCAGGAAGCTGTTTCAATGGCACCGCCTACATTCAATACTACCACCACCTTCTTCCCGGCAGCATGAAAAACACGGCATACATCTTGCATTAACTGCTGTTTCTCCTTGCTGAGATAGAAATTGGCAGATTCTCTGTCTAAGAATTCACCGGAGCCACGTCCAATGGTAATCAATGCCACATCAGTCTGTGTAGCCAGTTCCTTCAAACGAGCCACATCAAATGTCATCTCATTTGGGAGCACTACCGGCATAAAAGCGGAAAACTTTCCATCTTCCGGTTTCAGGCGTTCTTCTTCCGCAGCTATGTGTGCTTCGTAGTCTGCTTTCAGTTGGTCATCCGTCTCATAACCGGCATTCTTCAAGCCATCCAATAGAGACACGGTATAAGCTCTATTCACATTTCCTGAACCGGTACCGCCTGCTATAAAATTGTAAGAAGTACAGCCGAATAGAGCCACACGCTTTATATCTGCCGATAACGGCAGGGCATTCTTATCATTCTTCAGCAATACCATACCTTCCGTAGCACTCTGACGGGTAACAGCAGCATGTGCCTTTAAGTCCGGCTTATTGGAGAAATGATACCCTTTGAAACGGGGAGTCTGAAGAATCAGTTCAAGGATACGTTTCACATTGCGGTCGAGCACAGCCTCTTCCAATTTGCCGTCCTTTACACCTGCCACGATGTCCTGATACTGCTTGTCATAGCCGGGTTGCAACATGTCATTGCCAGCCTTCATCTGCTCCACAGCATCCTTGCCACCAAACCAGTCAGTCATCACCATCCCTTTAAATCCCCATTCGTCGCGCAGAAGTGTAGTCTGCAGCTCAGGATTCTCGGAGGCATAAACACCATTCACATAGTTATAGGAAGACATGACGGTCCAGGGTTCCGATTCTTTCACTGTGATTTCAAAACCTTTCAGATAAATCTCCCGCAAAGCACGGGGAGATACCTGTGCATCATTTGCCATACGGTTCGTCTCCTGGTTATTGACGGCAAAATGCTTGATGGAAGTTCCCACACCATTGCTCTGTACACCACGTACGTATGCAGCTGCAATCTTTCCACTTACCAGAGGGTCTTCAGAGTAATACTCAAAATTACGTCCGCAAAGCGGATGCCGCTGGATATTCAGAGCGGGTGCCAGCAACACATCCGCGCCATATTCCAGCACCTCGTTGCCGATAGCTTTACCCACATTTTCTACGAGTTTCTGGTCCCAGGTCGAAGCAAGCAAGGTCCCTATAGGGAAATGTGTACAATAATAAGTAGCCGTATCCCCCTCACGTGTAGGGTTGATGCGTAGTCCGGCAGGACCATCAGCCAAGACTATGGCAGGAATGCCAAGCCGGGGAATAGGGTAAGTAGTCCCGGCAGCACCAGGCACCAGACTACGTGTTTCGCCCACCACGGCGCTGTCACCATTTTCAAAACCCTCCATACCGGTACCAACTACCAAATGCGCCTTTTCTTCCAAAGTCATGGCAGCAATTACATCATCCAGGGATGCTTTTCCAAGCTGTGGCACACTCGGACCGCAAGCTATAAAGGTAGTTGCAACAAGTGCCATTGAGAATAATTGTTTCTTCATATTCTTGTTGATTATATTCTGTTATCATTGAAACAGCAACGGTGCAAACTCCGTCAGATAAATGCGCCAATTCTTCCAGATATGACCCTCACCGGTTTCATAATAAGTATACTTGTAACCCTTCTCATCCAGCATCTTGCGGTAATCTTCATTAGCCTTGTACAAGAAGTCCGTAGTACCGATACCAATCCAGTAGAGAGCCGGTTTCTTGGCAAACTGGGTTTTCAGCTTTCCTTCCAAATCATCATATATAGGAGACTTCACATCCTTGCCCGGCATGATGGCTGCCGAGAAAAGGCCCACGTAATTGAACATGTCCGGATACTGTTTGGAGATATGCATGGAATGGAAACCTCCCATAGACAATCCGGCAATGGCACGTCCTTTCTTATTGGCTTGTGTACGGTAAGTCTTATCAATGAACTTTACCACTTCGGGGAAAGCGGTCTCAAAACTGCCCTCCATAGTCTTGGGCAAATTCATACTCGGTGCGGTGAAACCCTGTGAAGACTCACCCGGAGCCGCTTCCAAAGCAGCATTACCGTTTGTCATTACCACAATCATAGGTTTTGCCTTGCCTTGGGCAATGAGGTTATCCATGATTTGAGCGGTACGTCCCAGTTCGCTCCAGGCATTCTCGTCACCACCCATGCCATGCAGCAGGTAAAAGACGGGATAGCGTTTGCCGCTCGTCTCATATCCGGCAGGCGTATAGACGGTCAGACGGCGGTCCAGGTCCAGCACATCGCTGTGATACCATACCTTAGATACCGTGCCATGAGGCACCTTGTTCACTTTATACAAATCAGCACGGTCGCCGCCAATGATAAAAACATTGGTCACACTCGCCACATCACGAATCTGATAGACATTGCTTGGGTCGGTTATCTTCAGGCCGTCTACCAGGAATGTATAGCTATAAAGTTCCGGCTTCAAAGGTTCGGGCGTGGTAAATTCCCATACACCGTCTTTGTCTTCTGTCAAATCGGCTACACCGGGGCCATCGAACTCACCAAAAGGAGTCTTGATTTTTTGTGTCGGCAAGAAATCTCCCGTCACTTGTACTTTCACTGCTTTCGGTGCCTTCAGGCGGAAAGTCACCGTATTGTTGTCGTGAACTTCGGGAGATACCACCGGGGCGCCTCCCCAAAGGGCTTGCTGTGCAAAAGTCATTGCACATACCAGCAGCATGGCTGATAGGAATAAGAATCTTTTCATATTTTCTTTATTAAGTTTATTAAGAAGCAGATTATTTGAACAGTTTGGGAGCAAACTCCGTCAGATAGATGCGCCAGTTCCTCCAGATATGGCCCTCGCCCGTTTCAAGATACTCGTACTTATAACCATTGTCATCAAGCAACTTGCGAAAGTCGGCCACACCTTTATAAACAAAGTCCGTCTTGCCGCATGCGATGAAGTAAAGGGCCGGTTTCTTGGCAAACTGAGTCTTCAGCTTACCTTCAAAGTCGGTATAGACCGGACAAGTTGATTTATCGTTCCCGGTACTTGCACCGGAGAAAAGACCTACATAGTCGAACATGTCCGGGTAATACTTGGAAATATTGCAAGAGTGGAAACTACCCATAGAAAGCCCGGCAATGGCACGGTTCTTCTTATTGGCAAGAGTGCGGAAATTCTTCTCCACGAACTTCACGATTTCGGGGAACGAGAGTTCAAAAGCACCTTCTGCCACTTTCGCTCTTTCGTCGGGACGCATGGACGGAGCAACAAAACCCTTGGGAGACTCACCAGCAGCAGCATCTTGCCAAGCATTGCCGTTAGTCATCACTACAATCATAGGTTTAGCCTTGCCCTGTGCAATGAGATTATCCAATATCTGCGAAGTACGGCCAAGAGCAATCCAAGCTTCCTCATCACCACCTGCACCATGAAGCAGATAAAATACCGGATAACGCTTGCCACTGGTTTCATAACCAGCCGGAGTGTAAATCGTCAGACGGCGGTCCATTCCCAGCGAAGGACTATTGTACCACATGCGACTTACCGTTCCATGAGGTACCTTATTCACTTTATACAAATCGGCACGGTCCCCACCGATGATAAATACATTGGTCACGGTAGCCACATCCCGAATCATGTAAACATTGCTCGGGTCCATCATTCTCAATCCGTCTACAATAAAGGAGTATCCATAAAGTTCCGGCTTCAATGGTTCGGGAGTAGTAAATTCCCAAACTCCGTCCTTCCCCTCTGTCAAATCGGCAATGCCCGGTGCATCATAATCGCCACGAGGAGTCTTAATAGTTTGTGGAGGCAGAAAATCACCAGTAATCTGCACCCTTACAGCCTTAGGAGCTTTCAAGCGAAAAGTAACCGTGTTGTCGTCATGAATATCAGGAGAGACAACTGCCGCACCTCCCCAAAGAGCTTGCTGTGCAAAAAGGGTGACACAGCAGACCAGCAGCATCGCTGCCAAACTTAATAATCTTTTCATAATTTCTTATATTAGTATGTAATTCTGTTATTCAGCAAAGCAACGACTTACAAAAGGCAGGCACATATAAAGTGCCGAATGCCAATATTCGCTGGTATGTCCGCCGTCCCGCACACGGAACTGACAAGGAATACCGGCATTACGCATCGCTTGGAAAAACTCTATATTACGGTCCAGTAGAAAGTCATCATCTCCGCAATCCACAAACCACTGTACTGTACGAAGCTGTGCCTTACGCTCATCATCTGCCTCAGCCACATACCTGATGCAACTATGTTCCTGCACAGAACGCGTCAGCACAGCCATCTTGTTTGTGGGGTCGGGGTCTTTTCCCGCCTCCTCACCACTGACGGGGATATTCATCAAAGCACTCATGGCATAGGCAGCACAATACATATCCGGATAGCGCTGTGCATAGCTCGTCGTTCCACCTCCGCCCATAGAAAGTCCGGCAATGGCACGATGCTGCTTATCACCTTTCACCCGATAGGTCTTCTCTATATAAGGAAGGAACTCCTTATAGAAGAAATCTTCGTAAGCCCATCCCGGCATGTTGAAGTAGCCGTTCCAGCAAGTGGCCGGATTTCCTCCGGCATTAGGGCTGACGATAATCATCTCGCAAGCCTCGCCCGATGCCACCAACTGGTCCATCACGTCCTTCACACGTTGGTCTGTAAACCAACTGGTATTCACCCCCGACATGCCGTGCAGCAAATAAAGGATAGGATATTTCCTATCCGTTTCATTGCTATAGCCTTGCGGCAGATAGATGGTGTAGGCACGGTGTGCTTTCAATACCTGGCTGTAAATGCTGTCGGTCACTACCTTGCTTTGCGGTCCCCATGCAGGATTTTGTGCATTTGCCATCCACAGCAAGCAGACGGCTAAAAGAGAGAGTATCAATCTTTTCATGGTATCGATTTAAAAATGTACTACAAAATAAGCGTTTTCCATTCTAAAACTAATTGATATATATCAGTTTTTCACGCATATACCCCTCATCTCTTCACCATCGGATGCACAGCCACAGGCACTTGCGCCCGCATGGCATCATGCACTTTCTGCTTGCGTACCTTTGTCACCCTCTGTACCGCTGTACAACGCACATCGGCCGAAGATGCGGCAACCATCCACTGATATTCACCCTTAGCCAACTCCCAAGAGCTGTTTTTCTCATTAAAGGAAGCCATGTCCATCACGTTCCAAGTCAGAATCAGTGTCTGGCTCTCGCCCGGCTGGAGCAAGGCAGTTTTGCCGAAGGCCTTCAACTCCTTGGCAGGCTTGTCAAGTCCCCCATTCGGAGCTTTCACATAGAGTTGTACGGCTTCACGCCCTGCCACCTTGCCGATGTTCTTCACGCTCACCTTCAACTCGCAGCGGTCGGCATCCATTTTGGCGCTCTCTACCGCATAGTCAAAAGTAGTATAGCTCAAACCATGACCGAACGGATAGGAAACCTCTTTACCGAAAGTGTCGAAATAGCGATAACCCACATAGACTCCCTCTTCATAGTTGGTGAAATCCACATTTTTCTCCGGTTCCTTCGGTTTCTCCTCTTTCTTGTTCGACTTGAAATTCATACCGGTACCCATAGCAAACGACGGCATCTTGAACTCGTAATCAAAAGGGAAGTTAGCATCCGACGGCGTATCGCCATATTTCACGGCAAACGTCATGGGTAACTTGCCCGAAGGATTCACCTCTCCGGTCAGGATATCCGTGATACAATTGCCCACCTCTTGTCCCGGCTGGAAGGCACAAACCACTGCATCTGCCAGTCCCTTCCAAGAAGCAGTTTCCACCGGGCTGCAGATGTTGAGAACCACCACCAGTTTCTTGCCTGCAGCATGATAAGCGGTAGACACCTGCTTAATCAGAGCCAATTCATTCTCCTTCAGGAGAAAATCTTCCACACGGCGGTCACAGCCCTCGCCACTGACACGCCCCAGCGTAAGTACGGCAATGTCGTTGGCTTTCACTTGTGCAGCCAGTTCCTCGGCACGGGGCAGGAACTCCTCGGCACGGGGCAGCGGAGTAAAGGCGAAAGGCGGTTTTCCGTGAGGAAAAAGCCGTTTCTGCTCGTCGGCCATATGCTTCTTATAGCGGTTCAGCAATTCTTTGTCCACGGTGTAGCCCGCATTGCGCAAACCTTCTACCATAGAAACCGTGTAATAACCGATGCCCGTACTGCCAAAGCCCATGCCGGCAGGAACCATGTCATAGGAAGTAGTTCCATAAAGGGCCACTTTTTTGATGCCGGCAGCCATGGGTAGCGCCTGCTTGTTATCCAGCAGCACGATACCTTCCGCACCTATCTCACGGTCTACTTGCGCATGAGCCTCCAAATCGGTTTTATTGGGATACTCGTAGCCGGCAAAGGTATGGCTCTTGACCACAAACTCCAGCACACGCTTCACGCTGCGGTCGAGGAGTGCCAAATCCAGTGTACCATTCTCTACGGCTTTCAAAATAGCTTTATACTGGCGGTCTTGCCCCGGTTGAAGCATATCGTTTCCTGCTACGATGGAGGTCACGGCATCTTTTCCGGCATTCCAGTCGGACATCACCAGTCCCTTGAATCCCCATTCGTCGCGGAGGATGTCTTCTGTCAGTTCACGGTCCTCGCAGGTATATTTGCCGTTCACCTTATTGTAGGCGGTCATCACGCTCCAGGGCTGAGACTCTTTGACAGCAATCTCAAAGCACTTCAAATACAACTCGCGCAAGGGGCGCTGTGTCAGGCGAGAGTCGTTGTTATTGCGGTTGGTCTCCTGGTTGTTTACGGCAAAGTGTTTCAGGCAGGTACCTGTCCCCCTACTCTGGATTCCGCTGATATAAGCAGCAGCCATTTTGCCGGTCAGCACCGGATCTTCCGAATAATATTCATGGTTACGTCCGCAGAGCACATTTCGCATCAGGTTGACACCCGGTGCCAGCAACACATCCAAACCATAATCCTTCACCTCCGTACCCAAAGTACGTCCCACCTTGTGGGCTGCATCCGGATTGAAAGTTGCTGCCACCGTGGTGCTGGAAGGAAATTCCGTAGCATGATAAGTACGGCTGTCGAATTCCCGCTTGGCAGCCATCGCCAACCGGTGCGGTCCGTCGGCAAGATAGGCGGAAGGGATACCCAGTCGGGGAATGTCGTAAGTACGTCCCGCTGTTCCGGGAAACTTGGTATCACTTCCCATCGACATCCCACAACCGATGACGAGGTGTACCTTCTCTTCGAGGGTCATAGCACTGACTACTTCGTCGATATTATCGGCACGCAGTCTGACTGACTGATTCGAACCGGTCGTCTGTGCAGTCAAGGCAGATGCCAGACAGAGTGAAAATAAAGTAATTGACAATCTTCTCATATATATTATATTTAAAAAGCCACAAAAGAAGCCCCCGTACAATTAGCTGATTTCCACGGGGGACTTCTTCTACAAACAATTAATCAGTTAGAAAAATCTAATTTTGTCTATCTGCATCAGATGACGAAGTTAGATTCTGATTCTTTATGCGCTTTACCAACCTGCATTTTGTTCCATATTCGGATTCAAGCGGATTTCCTTTGCCGGAATAGGCAACAAATAATGTCTTTCCTTGAAACCATAACGCGTTTTATCCTTGTTATACTGAATGTATTCTACCGCTACATTATCCGGCTCATCTTTTCCTGCCTTATTTGACAAGACAGGTGTTCTTTCACCCTGATCCTTAAGCAAAGCCTCCGCATCTTTCCAACGGATAATATCCTGATAACGGGTATATTCAGAACAGAGTTCCAGTCTCTTTTCCAATTTAATGGCATCCAAGGTAGCCGTCTTTGCATCCAATCTTGCACGCTGACGCACCTCATTCAAGCAAGCATCAGCTTCGGATTGATTGCCATCCTTCAGGTTTGCTTCAGCTGCCAGTAACAAGACTTCAGCATAACGCATCCAACGATAGTTATTATATGAACACCAAAAACCAGCAGGAGATTCTACATTCGAGAAGCGACGCTTCCACATGAAATAACCTTCATTAATCAAACTCTGCCCTTTGGCAACCTTGACACCCAATTGAGAAATTTGGTCATAGGTTTTCATTGTCTGATTCAACCGATAACCATCTACACCCTCTTCCTGAACAAATGCATCATACAACTTTTTCTGAGGAACCATAAATCCCCATCCGGTACCATTAAACTGATTGTTAGAGCCAGACATATCCAACTTATCAGTGCGCCAATGATTCATCACCTCAAAGAAACTGAACTCATCCATGGAATTACTTGCATCAAAAATACGGTTACTTTCAAGCATACTTTCACAATTATACTCAGCCTTGTAGGTCAAGATATCCTCATAATTTCCATCATAAAGTTTATACTTACCGCTAGCTCTAACCTCATTCAAGACAACAGCAGCTTCATGGAATTTTTCTTGCCATAAATAAGCTTTACCCAATATAGCTTGTGCCAACTGCTTGGTAACACGCCATGTCGTTTTATCATCTACACTCTTCTTTTCCTCCAAGAGTCCTGAGTTGATAGCTTCAGTCAGGTCCTGCTCTATCAACGCCCAAATATCAGCTTTAGGCGAACGAGCCAACTGATATTCGGATTTATCAAGTTCATGGTCTACCAATGGTACATCACCCCACATAGAAACTAAATCAAAATAAGCAAAAGCACGGAAGAACTTGGCTTCAGCACAAGCCTTCTTCTTCAAATCAGTATCAGGCTCAACACGTCCCAGAATCACATTCGCCTTATAAATAAGCTGATAGTAGCTTTCCCATACGCCTCCGATAAAACTTTGGTCTGAGCCAAATGAATATTCATTACAGCCTTCCAGCTCTGCATTGTCATTACGACCACCACCACCTGCCCAAACATCGTCCGAAAGGGCATTCTTCATCATCGTATAGTTATAGTATGTACCCTTGAGTTGTATATAAAGCGCATCAGCCGCTGCTTGAGCTTGTTCGTCAGTTTTATAATAAGTGGAAAAGTCCAATACACCTTTTTGAGGTATATCCAATTTGTCTTCACACGAAGTGCCAGCCAATATAAGGAGCGCTCCGAGCATTAAAGAATATCTTAATTTCATATGTTTTTCATTTTAATAAGTTCATAAAAATCAGAATGTCACACTCAAACCAAGAACAACCTTCTTTGAATTAGGATAACTACCTTTATCCACACCTAATGAATTTCCGACACCGGTAACTTCAGGGTCAAAACCAGGATAGTCTGTAAAAGTAAAGAAGTCCTCAAGTGAGCCATATATACGTAGATTTTCAATTGCTACCTTCTTAATCAGTTGCTTCGGGAAAGAATAACCTAACTGAATCTGTTTAATTTTAAAATAAGAACCGTCAAATACACAACCGGAAGAAGTCAGATACTTGGTATAATCTGTAGCGCCTGATGCAGGAGTCTTCCCATTGCGATTGCTTTCTGTCCAGCGGTTTTTTGTAAAATAAGTCAGCTGATTCAAATTGTAATCCACACGGTTCAAGCCACAGAACACATCGTTACCTTGAGAACCCGTACCAAACAAGATAAAATCAAATCCCTTCCAAGCTGCATTCAAGGTAATACCATAAGTATAGTCGGCAATTCCCTTACCAATTTCTGTCTTATCATTATCCGTAATACCTTCTACACCATCAATATCTCTAAAGATTGGCTCACCGGTTTTTGAATCCACACCCATGAAATCATAACCATAAAAATACCACGCGGGCTTACCTACCTCAAAACGGGTAATGGCTCCATAAGTCACATAAGTAGCCCCATCAATACTTGATAAAGACTCATGCATCTTGGTCACTTTATTCTTCAATGTAGCAACGTTGGCACGGACACCATAAGCAAAGTCACCAATACGATCTTGCCATCCCAGTTCCAATTCAAACCCCTTGTTCGTAATATTACCGGCATTAACTGGCGAGAAACTGTTACCTACTACAGTTGAAGCCTTAATGCCCGAAACAATCAGGTCTTTTGTCTTTTTATGGAAATAATCGGCTGTAACAGTCAAACGGCTATTCAAGAAACGGGCATCAATACCTATATTGGTTTGTTCAGAAGTTTCCCATTTAAGTCCGTCATTACCGGTAGCAGAGGGAGCATAACCATTGATGTAAGAGAAATTATTATTATCACCTACAGCCAAATGCCCGGTAGCACCAATTGATACATTCCATTTATAACCGCCCAATGATGCAGTAGAACCATTCTGTCCCCAACTGGCACGGAGCTTTAATTGTGACAGCCAGTCTTCAGTTCCTTTCATAAAATTTTCCTCCGAAATAACCCAACCCAAAGAAACTGCCGGGAAATAGCCCCAACGCTTGTTCTTTGGCAACACAGAGAGGTCAGCAGCATCGGCACGCAATGAGAACTGAGCCATATACTTTCCGGCATAGTCATAATTCAAACGTCCGAAGTAAGATAATTTACGAGTATAGGTAGGCTCACCACCACTTACATCCTTTACAGCATCAGATGTAGCATAGGCAAAGTAGAAGAAATTAGGATCATTCTGCAAGAAACCCAAATGCGAAACTCTGTTAATCACATTTCCCCACATATCTGTAGTATCTTCATTATATCCCTTCTTACTTCCACCAACACCATAAGAACGGCTCTGACTATAAGAAGTTCCCAACATCAATGTTGCGTTGTGTTTGCCAAAAGAACGGGTGTAGTTCAAAAAGTTCTCCCACTGATAATAAGTTGGGCTATAATCCGACGCCGAGACCTCCACCCAATCACGCTTGGCCTTGTCAGTATAGTAATAAGATTGACCTACGCCATAAGAGGAAGTTGAAGCCAAACGATAAGAAAGACGAGAAGTAACGGTAAGCCCCTTGATAGGCATAAAATTCAAATAAGTAGAACCATTTATATTAAAACCTCTGTTCTTGGTATAAGAGTTGTCACGCATGACAAAAGGATTGATAGCCTCAGCATTACCTGTAAAAGCTGATACGCCATAAAGGTTGCCGTTTCCATCACCCAGCATGTTCTTATGATCCTTATAGATGGTAGCCATATTCAATGGCAAGTCATCAATAGGATAAAGAGGTTTGGTCAGAGGGTCTAATTGTAATACAGAAAGCATCATGCTACCATACTCATTGCCCTCGGCTACAGACTGAGTTTTGTAGTGCTCAATCTGATTATTGGTACCTACCTCCAACCAAGGTTTGATTTTCCAGCTGGCATTTACCATTCCCGTGAGTCGTTCATAAGTATCAGCATCACCAACAATCATACCGTCGTTATCAAGGTGGGACAATGACAGATAGAAAGAACCTCTGTCGCTACCACCTTGGAAAGTCACATTATGACGTACCATCGAACTGTTTTCAAAAGCCTCATCGACCCAATCCGTATCGGTTTTTCCATCCCAATAGGTATCAAAAGCACTCTGGGTAAGCTTCTTGTTTTCCAAGAAGAATTCCTTATACTGCGCAGCATTCATTACTTCGGGTACTTTACCCAAACTCTGTGAAGTATATTGAAAATCGTATGTGATTTTACCGTTTCCTTTTCCTTTCTTTGTAGTAATCAATACTACACCGTTACCGGCAGCAGCGCCATAGATAGCTGCAGAAGCACCATCCTTCAAAACTTCCATAGACTCAATGTCATTAGGGTCAATACCACCAATATCGCTGGCAATACGTCCATCCACTACATACAGCGGATCGCAAGAGCCGTTAGAACTTATTCCACGGATACGCACCTGCGGAGAAGCACCCGGTTTAGCAGATGCACTGAGCACTTGCACACCAGCAGTTTTACCCTGCAATGCTTGTTCAGCACGAGTGATTGTACGAGCTTCCATATCTTCTGATTTTACAGAAGATACGGCACCGGTCAGTGAACTTTTCTTCTGCACACCATAGCCTACCACTACCACTTCGTCCAACGTTTTAGTGTCCTCCTTCAATATCACATTCATAACTCCCGCCACCGCTTTCTTTTCTTGCGTCAAGTAGCCGATGTAGGAATAGACAATCGTCGCTCCTTCTTTTACAGACAAAGAATAGTTGCCGTCCATATCCGTAATAACACCGTTGGTAGTACCCTTCTCAAAGATGCTCACACCAATCATCGGTTCATTCAGGTCGTCAGTAACCCTACCGTTCACCTTTATAGTCTGGGCTTGTGCCAGACTAAAAGGAAGACAGATCAATAGGAAAAGTGCCATAGCTGCAAGTCTCTTCCAAGCTGTTTGCTTCAGATTTTGTTTCATTTGATTAAATTAGATTTATGTTAATAATAAAAGGTTTCTTAAGAAAGTGTCAGAACCCACGTGTAGGAAATGCCATCACTACCTCCAGCAGTTCCTTGTCATGGTTATACTTCACTTGGCAATCGTTATTGAAAATCATAGTTGCTCCCTTTTCTGCGGTATAAGGTTCCCACTCGGGTAACCCTTCGGCATTGGGATTGCCCGTACGGGCAAAGTTCAACCACGCGCTGCTCATCTTTTCGCCCAAAGCTTGTGCTTCAGCACCGCCCCCGGTCATGGAAACGTGGCGCACTACATTGTTGAAGGCAAAGGGAATGTCCATGCAGTGCGTGCTGCGAAACATGCCGTCAAGCACGGGCGATTCCCACGCGAACATGTACATATAGACCGGAGCACCCTGCTGTGCAGCTTTCAGTTTAGCCTGCTCCACAGCACCGGGACGGAACACGAAGTCCACATCCACCAAATCTTTAGGCTGATAGCCGGGGTAGGCTTTCTCGAAAGCGGTAAGGAGCTCGTCCGTACGTTCGCCGTATTTCTTTTGCAGGAATTCCACCGCTTTTTCTTTGGTAATGGTGCGGAAAGCGGGGACATAAGTACTCATGGTAAACTCATGCAGAGTAGTGCCTATCATCACCGGAATGTCCTTGCTTTGTGCCGGAGCTTGAGGGTCGAAAGGCTGTACGGGCAGCACATCGCCGTCCACCGTAGGCGCCCAGCCAAAAATGAAGGAAGACACACCCTCCTTCTCTGCCTCTGCACGCACTTTGGCTATCGCCTTATCACCGGCGGCAAGCACCTTGTCATACGGCACCTTGCAGAGTTCGTCTATCTGCGAAGCCTTCAGGCCTAGTTCTTCCATCACGGCACTGCCAATGCGACGAGAATACTTTTGCTCCATCGTACGAAGCATAGATCCGCTTTGTACAATGGCTTTATGGAACAAGCCTCTCGCCGACGGTGTGGCAAGCAGTGTAGAGACCTTGCCTCCCCCACCGGACTGACCGAAAATGGTAACATTCCGGGCATCTCCGCCAAAGGATTCTATATTCTTATTCACCCATTGCAGTGCCGCCACCAAGTCAAGCAGTCCGGCATTGCCCGATTTTGCATATTTATCGCCATAGGCGGAAAGGTCGAGAAAACCCAGGACGTTGAGACGATGATTCAGTGTCACAACCACTGCATCCCCTTTCTTTGCCAGATTTGTTCCGTCATACGAAGGAAGCTCCTGACCACTGCCGGCGGAATAACCTCCACCATGCAGCCACACCATGACGGGGCGTTTCTTCCCGTCTTTCAGTCCCGGTGTCCAGATATTCACCCGCAGACAATTCTCGTCAGGATAACCGTCATCCCAGTTGAAGGCAAACGCCTGTTCGTCGCTGTACCATCCCATGCGCTTGCCTTGCGGACAAGTAGGGCCGTAGGCACGACTGCTGCGGACACCTTCCCATTTGTCAACTGCCACGGGCGGCATAAAACGTTCGGCTTTGGCATACGGAATACCTTTATATATATAGATACCGTTTTCCACATATCCGGCTACTTTGCCCGATTCGGTTTCGGCAACAGCAACCGTAGAGGAAGCCGTTATCTCCCCCTTCTGCCCGCAAGCAGGTACTCTCTCCATTTTAGCTGTCCCTCCGCACGAGGAAAGTAGGATGGCGGAGAATGCTAACACTGACAAGAATTGCTTTTTCATATTATGTATTAGTTTTATGTTTTTATGATTGCAATATTAGCACATTCTCCCCAAAAGGATTTTCTACGTTATCCAAACGGCTTTCCCCGATGTTCAAAACAGCTTTCTCCAATGTTCAAATGTTTGCAGATTTGTTCAAAACATGCTCTCCGGCAGTCTCTCTCTCAATTTTTATGAGTATTTTCGCATCGTAATGCCAAAACAAAAAGATGGCACATGCCAATGCTTTTAGTCTACACTATATATTATGAAATACATTAAATATTTACTTCTATTGTGTTTAATCACCGCATGCAATCCGTCGGACACAAAGCCCACACCGGAAGGCAGCATCGAAAGCCCTGTCATCACCAATGACCTCTCCAACCAGAAGGTCACCGCCTTTGCCGAAGATGCACAAGGACACATTTGGATAGGAACTTCACGAGGGGTTAACAAATATAATGTACACGAATATCATCAGTATTACTGTACGGATGACTCACTGGATATACCCGATAATCAAATCAACGACCTCTTCCGCGATTCACAAGGCCGGTTGTGGGTAGTCACCGTAAATGGGACTAGCCTATACACAGACAAGGATAATTTCCAAAATATGCCACTGGACTTCCCTAATAAAAACGGCATCCAAATATTCGAGAACAAAGACGGAAAGATTTTTCTGAACATGATGCACAGCCTTGCCGTATATAATCCACAAACACACAAATTTGACGTACCCATCAAGATTTTTGACCCGAACTATACCTTCAACAACCGCTGTTTCATAGACCAGAGCAACAAACTGTGGGCAGTGACCCCGCTGTCTCTGCGCCGCTACAACTCCTCCACACTGGCGCTGGAAGACTCCATCCCAATGCAGGGCTTTTCTCCCACCTACTTCTTCATGCAGGCTAACGGAATCCTATGGCTGGCAGGAAACCGCCAGATAGCACTGTACGACACACATACGCACAAATTCAAGGAAACACCCCAAGCCCTCCGAAGCCATCCGTTGCTGCTGCATGCCAACGTCAACTACATCCATCCCTACGGCAGCAACAGCCTGCTACTGAATACCGACCAACAAGGAATGTTCCTCTACAACTACGTGGAAGAATACATGATACATCAAAGCGAAAACGGTTTTCCCTTCGAAGTACCTCACTTCAAGATAAGCACCATGTTTACCGACTCACAGAAAAACCTATGGATAGGCTCTGTAGACCAAGGGTATGTCGTGCGCTATAACTACAAAGAACGTTTCAACACCAACAACCATCTCAGCTCATACCTAAACCGGAAGTCAGTGCTGTCCGTGGCAGTGGACAAGGAGCG
>UMDF01058370.1_pt1 | contig 18557 bp, 4 predicted proteins | sample 1964421 | NCBI WGS metagenome assembly UMDF01 (sample SAMEA4835987, study PRJEB28245) | human gut metagenome | biome: gut microbiome; material: fecal sample | place: Denmark | collected 2008
TAATAAATACATTACCTTTTCCATCTTTATGATATTGATTATAAAAATGTTCAGGTTTATTATTATAAATATCACTAAATTCAAAATCTCCATTAGTTAAAATAGGATTACCATTAGCATTAGTCTTAAACATTACATTAACAGCTTGAGCCATATTAGTAAGTTCTTGAATAGCTATATTATAATATTGTTTAAATAATGGATGTTCTCTATTTATAATTTTAGTTCCATCTTCTAGTTGACTACGCAATCCAGCAAGACTATATCTAGGAGCAGTAATAGTAAAGTTTTTAGGAGCATCACTAGGTATGGGAAGTAAATAATTAGCAGTAGGAGTTTCAGAATTATTAATATCAGTCATAAATAATCCCATAGCAGTAATTAAATAATCACCGTCACTCATACTACGATATAAATCATTATTGTTATTATCTAATTCGCTAATACCATTAAGAAGAGAAGTTTTAAACATACTACGAGCATATTCGGTAAGTTTAGGAGTTCCATTTCCAACTCTTCTAAATAATCCATAATTAATTATATTACCATTACTATCCCTATGTTCAAGAAGTAAATTACTATAATCATATTGATGACTAGCAAACTTTTGTTTAGCATAAGCTTCAACCATAGCGTTTTGCTCTTCAACAGTAGATTTGTCATCATTGATTATTTTAGCAATATTAGTAATAAAACTTCTATTAATAACATCAGAACTTAAATTACCTTCAGGATTACGAGAATTAAGTTCAACAGGAATATAAATAATATCTTTAAAGACATCAGCCATTTGATATATAATAGAAGTATCACCTCTATTAATAAAACTATCAGGCATTTTAGTTCCTTTATCCTTTTTAAGTGCTTCTACATATTTATTATAATTTTCAACTGTACGATTAATAACATTAGCAAAATTGATAAGATTATTAGCCATAGCAACACGACCAATCTTAGCAATAGCTAAATTAAAACTAGCTTGATTAATATCTGGAAATATTTCTTTAAAAGCATCATATAAATAAAGATTAGCATGAGGAGTATTTTTATATCTATCATATATACGAAACTTTTCACGAGCAGTAGGAGCACGATTAGTAATAATATTATTCTTAACATTATTATAAAAAGTATTCTGTAAAATAGTACGAGAATCAGTATTAGGATTAGTTACACGAGCACGAACATAACTATTACCATTAGAATCAGTTTGAATATAAGTTTCAATTTTAGATATAATAGGTTTATTAAACACCATCATATATTTATTAGCAAATACTTTATTTTTGCTAAGTAAATCATGTAATTGAATTAAACATTCACAATTTGGAATAGTTTCAGATATACGTTTAAGACTAGCTATAAAATTATCTACATTACTAGTATCAGCACTAGCATATAATATTTTAGATAAATAATTAGCATCAGAAAAAGTAACAACACCTAATTCGTTATTAGTATCAAAAGGATAACTTCCATTATCAAGTTGAGAAGCAGCAGTAAGTTTAGGTAAACTTGCAAGATGATATTTAATAATTTCTTCTACGTGTTTATTAAAATCTTTAACTTCACCAATACTTAAATTCCAAAGTTGAGTCATTAAATCAATACCGTCATCTATACTATTTTCATCACCTTCAGTAGAAGTTTCATCAAGATAACCGCCTAATTCTTCATAATCAGTAGTTTGATATAATTCATCTCGTTTAATAAGTTTAGCAACATTTTTATTATTAAAAAGAGCTTCATTAAATTCAGTATTAGTTAAAGAACGAAGTAATGCTCCATAATTAAAATCTTGAGCATCACCATATTTACGAAGAAATGCTCCAAGACCATTAATTTTAATAGCAGGATTTGGATTATTAATAAAGCTATTAAGTTCATTATTTTTAACTTCATCACTTCCGGCTAATTTCTTAGCACGTTTAAGTCCAGCATTAATAACAGTTTCATTAGTACGTTTTTTAATTTCATTAAAATTTAATGGAGCACCATTATATAGAAAATTAAAACTAAGTTTGTTCATAATATCAGCCATATAAGTAATAGCTGTATCTCTAGCTTTAATTGTACTAAACAAACCACGTTCTTCTTTTTCAGCAACAGAAGCTACATCATCCATATTACGAAGTTTAATAGCTCTAGCTTCAAGAAGAGCATTATAAGCTTGTCTTCCAGAAGTTTTAACATTAATACCTCTATCAGCTATAATCTTCTTAAAGATTGGGTCTTCAACCATAGCTATAAGACTATAATAATCAGCATTATTAGAGCCATGTTCTTTAATAATAATATTATTAAGATTATTATATCCTACAAGTTTAATATTTCCACAACTCATAAGTTTATATTTAAGTTTAAATTCATTAATAGTAATACCTCTATGACTAATGTAAAGTAAAATTTTATTACATCGTCATAGAGGCTGTTTTCTTTCGTTTTAAGCGACTTTTATCTTTGCTCGATTAATTCTACATACAGCTAAAACTGATGCGTCCTGTGTCAAGCAAAGTGGCAAATTCGGACTGTTGGTCTATTGGTAAACGGCTAGTTAATTCAGCCATATTTGACACCACATCATCATCAACACTACTAAACATATCAAGTCCATCATTAAGATTATCATTATTATAATTATAATCTTGACTGTTATCTTCATTAGGATTTTCAGTTTGTTCTGTACTAACAGTTTCTTCTTCAAACTGAAAAGTTCCTTGAATAGCCTCTTGATTACTTTCTTTAGGCATTTTTTTAATAGCTTTATAAGCATCTCTAGCAGCAGCTAATAAACTATCTTCATTAATCTTAATACCTAGCATATCAGCAATAACTTCAAGAAGTTTACTAAATAAAGTCTTACGTTTATTAACTTTTCTATTATCATATTTAATTTCATTAAGAGCTGACATAAGAGCATTACTAGTAATACTTTCAACTAGAAATTCTTCAAGAGCTTCACTTGTATTAAAGTTCTCAAACAGATAAGGTTTAAGTCTTTCTTTAGTAGAATCATCTTGAGTATCAAGCCAAGCTTTAAATTTATCATATATGGGTTTAACTAAAGCAAGAGCTTGTTCAGTATTATATTTAGTATAAAGTTGTCTATGTAAACTTTCATGAAGTATAATATTAACAACTCGATAAACTCTTTGACCAGCAATAGCAGAACTATTAAGTTCAATAGTATCTGTATCACGATGATAAACAGCATTAACTTTATTACCATTATTATCAGTAATACTATCTACAACTTGAATATTCTTAGGTAAAATACCAATCTTTTGAAGAGCATTAATATAATCAATAGCAGTTTGGTCATTAGCAAAATACTTTTTAAGTCCACGAGTTAAATTCTTAGCAGTTATAGCAGATTCAAAAGCATTAAAATTAATAGCATTAAGAGTATCATCTAACATGAACTCTGATAGCTGTTCAGGTATTGCTCCATCCTCCACGGGGGGTCTACCCTCAAGCTCATAAGTAATATCGAGTTTAGAATGAATATCTATTTGCCAATTACCAGCAGTTTCATTAGTATTCGTATTAGCTAGTTTAGTTCGAACTAAACCATTACTAATAATAAAATCTTGATAACTATTATAACTATAAGTTTTACCATCAATATTTATAATAGTTTTACCATTTTCACGATAAATATATTTATTAGTTTTATCATTAGTTTTTGTACTATCATTAATAAAATCTTTACTAATAGCAAATTGAGCATAGTTAAACATTTCATCAATAACAGGACGAAGAGCATTATCTAGTTCATCAATAGTACCAGCATTAATTCCATAGCTTTTACCTATTTTAAAAGCACTATTAACAACATAAGGAGAATTAATAATAATATTACGTTTATAATTACCAGCATCAGAATTAATAGTAAAAGCATAATCTTTACCATTAAAATGTGCACCTTTAACATAAAAGCCTATATTAGTAGGATTAATACTAATTTGAAGTCCAGTATTTCTATCTCCGTTAATAAGTTTATTATTTCCAAATATATCTCCAAGACTTTGTTTAAGTTCACCAAAACTTATTTTTCCACTAATATAATCTCTACAAAGATTATTAACTTCATTCTTAATAGAATTAATAATACGTCGAGCATCACCTTTAAGTAGATTACTATTTAATGGAACTTGTTTACAAAAAGCATATAGAGAAGTACCATCACTGCTTGGAATACTAATCACAGGCATGCCATTAGTAGTAAGATTTTCAATAATAGTAGGTTTGCTTTCTCCATTAAGATATACTTGACCTTGTACAACTACACCAAGTTTGTTAATATCTTCGTTATAATTAACTACTGTTTCTTGTACATCATTCCATTCACCATTAGCATCATCAATAGTATTAAGAACTCCATATTTAACATTAGTAGCTCTAATCTTACCTTTAAAATCACCTTTTACTATTGTAATAGCTTGGTCATAACTATTAAGAAGATTATTAAACCAACGATTAATACTAGCTTCATGACTATTCTCATAAGGTTGATTAAATATGTATTTAGTAAGATTAACAAGATGTCCAGCTAAATCAAAACTTGCAACAGGAGTAGTAAAGTTTTTAACAATATCAGGATATTTAACTTCAAATTCTTTAAATAAAGTATCAAGTTCTTTATTTGTAACTTCTTCTTTAACAGCAAGTTCATATAAATGACCAATAAATTCTTCGTTAAATCTATCGCCATCAAGAATACTAATTAAAGCATCTTTAAGCGGAGAAACAACTTGACCATTTTCAGCATGAATATTATATTTCCAACCTTGATTAACCATATCATAATTACCAAACTTATCAATATTTGGAACTCCTATATAACCAATAATTGTATCATTAGCAAAAATATCAATACGTTTAAGTTTAACATTATATATGGCTTCTAAATAATCACCTTGCTTAATACTAGTAAATGCTTTAACATTTTCATTCTCTACTATATACTTAAGATTAACATTATTAGTATGTTCAACTTGAAGTCTTTCAAGACGTTCTTTAGCAATACCGTCAACGTATTGAACAAATTGTCTAGCATTAAGTTTTTTAATAGTTGATTCATCAGTAGCACGATATTTACCTTGATTATTAGTGCTGGCGTAAAGATAATTTTTTATTTGATTAAACAAGTAATTTTTAATAATTTTATTACCTGTAATACTATCTATATATTCAACTAATTGACCAATACTAAGATAGACTTTACCATTAACAATTTTACCTCTAGTATTACCTTCACTATCAACACTATTAGCAAAATCATCCATAACAGCTTCTATATTGCGTTCATTACCTGTAACAGTAGCATAAGTAGCATTAAGTAATAAACGTCTAGTACTATCATCTTGAACAGAACTATATAAACTACCTCCTGTAAGACCGTCAATAATATTATTAACTATGTCAGTAGCTTCCGTTTGTTCAAATCCAGCTTGATTAAGTTTATCAATAAAAGACTGTCTAGCATTAAGTAAATCACTACTAGTAGATTCATGTCCTAAAGAATCTTCTAAATCAGCTATACTTTCATAAACTAAATCAGTACCTATTTGACCACGTTCGAAATCATCATCTGGAAGAGTATTATTAACTTCAGGCTTAGGAGTACTAATAGGTTCTTGAGAAACTGGTTGTTCAGTTTGAGATTGAGGTTGCTCAGTATTAATAGGCTCACTAGGAACCGCTTCGCTTCGCTCCGCTATACTCCCCGTGGAGGATGGAGATGAGTTAGTATCATCTACATCAGTTTCATTAACTTCATTAACATCAGGATTAACAGGAGCAACTTCTTCCTCTTTAGGAGTATTATTAACATCGTTTTCAATTTCTGCAATTTCAGCTAATTGTTCTAATGTAGTTTTAAGATGTTCATTACCTTTAGAACTTAAATCAAGTGCAGCATAAGCATCTCGAATAATTTTATCTATATTTGGTTTATTACCATTATTAGCATCTTTAATAACAGAATTAACATATTCTTTACCATATTGTTTATAAGCATTACGTAAATCGTCCATAGCTTTATTAACAATCTTTTTACGACTATTATCAAAGAAGTTATTAAGATAAGTTATACGAGATTTAATATTATCATCAGATAGATTAAGTTGATTTTTATTAACTTCAACATTAATTTCAGCATTAACAACTTCTGCTAAGTCTTTAAATACTTCATTATATTGTTTTTGAAGTTGAATAGCTGATTGAATATCATTTTTATTTTCAATATCAATAGGAGTATAAAGTTTATTAATAGCATCTAATCGTTCATTTAATTGAGCAATACGTTCTTGTTTAACAGAATTATTAATTGCAGCGTTATCTTGAATAGTTTTAATATCTCTTTGAATACTATCAATAATATGTTGATAAATACCATTCTTTGCAGAATTAATATCAACATCTTCAATATGATTATTTGTAATATCTTGATTTAAAACATCATTAGCCCAATTAAGAAGATTATTATAATTTTCTTGGCGATTACGAGCATGAACCATTTGGGTAGCTATAATACGACCAACTTCAAATCCGCCACCAAGTCTATTAACTTTATTTAAAGTAGTATTATATTCATTTTTAAGATTATTAATTTCAGTTTTAAATCTATTAATAAGTTCATTACTATCTTGTTGTTGTAATCCAAGTTTATTAGTAATACTATCATTAAATTCTTTACTATTAATAGAACTTTCAAGAAGTCCTAAATTACCAGCGTTCATAGAATTAATAATAATATTATCCATATATTCTTTTTCAGCTATATTACGAAGTTCTTCTTCAGTACCATTAATAATATTTGGATTAACCTGTTGACCATTTTTATCAGTAATAGTTATAAATGGATTTTTACCATTAGCAATACTATTAAGTCTTTCTTGATATGCTTGAAAAGTAGCAGTACGACCAAGAATTTCGTTTTCTCTTTGTTTTTCAGCAGAAGTCCAATCTTTATCAAGACGTTTATTAATAAATTCTCCAGCTTTATTCATAACACTACTAAAAGTAACACCACCAAGAGCGCCCCAAAATGCTTGTTCCCACAACATTGGGTCTTGAAGATAATCTTTAATAGTTTGTTGAGGAATATCTTTATCAAATACTTTTTTACCATTATATAAACCATCTTGACTAGCTATATAATTAATAGCTTCTTCAACCCCTTCTGTCCATTCAGCTCTAACACCATGAAGAATATCATTACCCACATCTTTTAATGTACTAGTAATAGCTTGTTTAGTAGTTTTATTACTTAAAGCATTAGTAATTGCAGCAGCATCATCAATATTACTATTAAATGCAGTATTTAAATTTCTAAGTCTAGAACTAGTTGTATTACCACTTAAAGCATTTTTCCATAAGTTTTTTAAACTATAAACTTGCCATACATCAAAAAGAACATTAGCCCAATCTTCAGCAAAAGTAATATCAGCACTATTCTTAGCAATATCTTTAGCTACTTCTTCATCAGACATATCTTTATATTTAGGATTATTATTATAAAACTCTTCTCTTTGTTTATCATTCATATTAGCAAGTTGAGTTTTAGAATAATCTTCAATATCATTATAAGTTTGTCTAGCTTCTTGATAATTTTCAAGATAACGAGAAGGAATTCCAATAGCAGTAGCTTCTGCTATTCTACTAGTAATGGCTCTACTCTTTTGCGTCATATTAATAGCATTAGCCATTTTATTAGCTAATTTATTAAACTTTATACCTTTACCTAATAAAGAAACACCTTTAGCAAGACCTGTACTAGGAACCATAAGAGTTAAAGAACTAGCTATACTAGGAGCGTTACTAGCCCACCAAGCAAAATCTCCAATATCAAATGCAGCATTAGGATTTTCTCGATATATAGCTAATCTTTCATTAATAGATTCTTTTAAAGATTCAAGTCCAGAACTTATTTCAGATTGATAATCATTAGGACTATCACTAATCATATTATAGAAAGCATCAGCTAAATCAGCAAAACCAATAGCTGTACCAACAGTAATCTCATTACCAATCTGTCCAATCATTCTTAATCCTTGTTCCCAATTACTTTGATTAACAGCACGTTCTTTATCAAGTTTTTCTGGGTCATCAACAGGATTAACATAAACATCATAAGGAGCATATTTATCTATATCATATTGATTAAGATTATATGATTGTCCAGCAATACGACTAAATAAACGACCACGACCCAGGTCACTAACAGAAGTGCCTGGGTTGTAATCAACTAAAACAGGAGGCTGAGTAGCCCCCTTTTTAGTTTTAGGATTATATTTAGGATTAGGTGTTTTATTACCACCTTGTAGAAATTTTAATACATCCATATTAATATAGATTATTAGTTAATTCATCGTAGTAATATTGAATAACATAAGGGTCTGAACTACCACTAAGTTGAGCAAGTTTAGTAGCAACATTTTGTTGAATAGCTTTAACAGCATTTTCATCTACTGTCATACCAGCTTTAACAGCAGTTACAGTTTGTTCCCATTGAGATAAATTATCTACAATATCAACAGCATTTTCTTTACTTACTAAACCAATAGTTTGATTATTAGTAGAATTAATTAAATTAAAACCTCCACCATTGGGTACTAATTTAAATTTATCAATTCCAGTAAATGCAGCATTATTAGTAAGAGAAATAGGTCTATTAGCATTATAATAATTTTCTACTTTACCAGCAGCTCTCCAACTAGTATCTTGATTCCAAGATTGAATAATAGAACTATCAATAGCACCACTACCTACAAGTAAAGTAATAGGTTCTCTTTTAAGTTTACCTTCTGTATCATAGTAACCTGCAATATTAATTTGAACTCCAACATCACCAGTTTTTGGGTCACGAACAATAGTAGGAGTAATTTCATTTTCTTTAGCACTTCTAAGATAAGCTGTATAAGCTTTTCTATCTTCAGAAGTCATAGGTTCAAATACTCCATTTTCACTAGTAATATAAGCTTCACCTTGAGTTAAATCAATACCACTACGAATAGCCATCATAGCTTGTTCTTCTTTATTCTTTTTATAAGCTGAAAGTTTACTAGCTTCTTCAGGATTAGCGTTCATCATAAAATTAATTTCAGCTAATTCTGGAGTTAAAGCACTAATACCAATAGTAGAAGAAGTTATTTGACCACCATCAAGAACAGCATCATTTTTAGATTTAAGAGAATCAACATAATCAATTAAACCAATATAAGGTTCTTTATTACCTGTTGGTAATCCAGCATGATGTTCTTCACCATTAGAATCAACTCTAACAAATTTATCACCATATCCAAAAAATCTAGTTTTAGCAGAATTAAGAAAAGCATTTAAAGGATTTCTAGTATCTTCAGCTTCTTTAACAGCTTTACCAAAACTATAAATAGATTTATGATAATCTTTAGGTAATTCAGCATATCTATAACCATTACCATCAGAACCAAATCTTATTCCAAGACTAATTGCTTTTTTCTCTCCACCAAGAGCATTAATAAATGAGTTATAAACATCATCATTATTAAAGTATTGTCTAATAGAACTACTATCTCCAAATATCTGATTAACATATTTACTATATGTATCAGAATATTTATTACTAGGTAAATCACTTAAACTAATAATAGAATTATATGTATCAAATCCATCAATACTATCTTGAGATTTACCAACTTTAAGACTATTAATATATTCTTGATTATCAATAATATCATTAAGATAACTAAGAGCATATGCTCTATCAGATGGATTAGTAATATTAGTCATGATACTAGTTCTAATATCATCTGGATTAGCAGTGCTTAAATTAATATTAATATCAGGATTATATTTACTAAGCAATCCAGCTATTGATTGTCTATTACTAGTAATTTCAGCTTGAGCTTGAGCAGGCATAAAATTATCAATACGAACAGGAGTACCTTTATAAGTCAAATTATCAATAGCTTGTTTTCTTTGAGTTGTACTTCCTAGCCCAGCTTGTTTAGCTAAAGCTAATTGAGCTTTCCATGCTTCTCCATAAGTAGTATTACTACTTTGATTATAAAAAGTTGCAGCATTATAGAAAGGGTCAATACGTTTAGCAAGATATTGTTCAGGAGTAAGAAGAATACCATTTTTATCTGTTATATCAGGATTACTACCATTTTGGTCATATTTCCATTTAGCAATCTTATAATCTTGTTCAAGACTAGCTTTAGCACCAGGAGTGTTTTCAATAACAGCTTTAACGGCTTCAGCAAGTTTAGCTTTACTTAATCTTTGCCAATCACCTTTAGTATGAGAATAAATCTCTCCTGTAACAGATTTAGTAATATCATCAGTAACTTTACCGTTAGCATCAAGCCATCTTGTTTGACTACCACCGCCTTGTTCTTTAGCAGCCCATTGAAGTGCTTGATTAAGTATCTGATTCATAGGAATTTCAGAAACTTCTTTATCAATAGGAGTCCATTTACTTCCACCAATAACATTACCATTCTTATCAGTTATATCTTGATAATTATATTTATTAACAGCACGATAATAATTCTTATAATCTTCCGATAAATCAGTACGTTTATCAAGATTATCCATATATGCTTTATAATCTTGTTGAGCACGTAAACGACCAATCATTCCTGGACTTGAAGTTATATCTCCATAAGTTCCAACTATATCATCAAGACTAGAATACGCATTACCATACTGCATATTTTCAGTAAGAACATTACGAACTTTATTAAGTTGTTCTTGACGCCAAGCATCTTCAGCTTCATTTAAATCTAATTGAGCAAGTTGAGCATCAATTTGAGATTTAGTTTGAATAGCTTGTTGATGTCCTTGTTCAAGAGTATTATAAGTTCTAGCTAAGACATTTAAGTCAATAGGATTAACTTGTTGTCTAAAAGTAGGAGTATAAAAGTTTATCGGCATGATTGTTTTCCTCCAAGTTTTCTACGTTTACGAATAATAAATTCATCATAATCAACTCCAGCATCTTTCATAATTCTATCATCTACATTAGGAGCAGATGCTCTCATAGCACCAATAGTATTATTTAAAGCTTTACGATTTTCATATCTACTAATCATATCTTGAATACCAGCATTAATTCCACTAAATAAATTATTAATATTAGTTACTTTAGCTTCTCTAATACCATTATCAAATGCTGCTTTTCTATCTATATATTGATTATATTGTTGAGCATTAAATTGACGAACACTTTGTTGATTACGTCTATCTTGATTAATAAGATTAGTTTCTATATTTTCTTTATTACCATAAAGTTCATTAGCAGCTTGACCAGCAGCATTACGAACTCGTTGTTTACGAGCTAAACTAACACGACTACTAGCAGTATTAGAATCAATATCACGATAAGCTTCGAATTTATCTTCTCTAATTCTATCAAGTTGAGGATTAATATTATATTTAGTTTTAAGTTTATTAGCACTAATAAGAGTAGGTCTGCCAGGACCTCTCATTTTATTAATAGCTCTTTTACTAGCAAAATAACTAGCTAAACTACCAGCCATATTACTACCTAGTCCAATCCAATCAGCAGTAGTAAGATTTTTAAATTTACCTTGACCTTTACCATCAAAAGATGTAGTTCCTTTAGCAGGAATATTAGTAGAAACAGGTAAAGTAGTTGGAATACTAGCTTCTACTTTAGGTAGATTACGATTATAAACAGCAGTAGGAGGTGTTTTAGTAGGAATAGATTGAGTTGATTGATTTGACTTACTTCGTCCTCCACGGGGGGTCTTCCCGTTAGATTTAGTTTCAGATAAACTTGGAATATTAGTATTATTCATACTAACACCTTTGTTATTTCCATGACTCCAACCAGCTCTAACTAAACCACTAGTAATACCAGCACCATCTTCAAATAAAGGAAGTCTACGTTCTGCATAATATTGAGGACGACGATTTCCATTATCAATATTAGGTTTATTAGTATTAGTATTTACATTATTATTTTTAGACCATCTTCCATTTCTAAAAGTATAATCACTGCCAACAATAGTTTCTCCTCTAGCAGATTTATTAATAGGATAAGCAGAAGTTCTATTAATAGTTCTATTAGTTATAGGAACATAAGCTCCAATTTGTTCATCATATTCCCAAGTTCTTCCATGACGATTAATACGATTTCCACCAACAGCAAATTTATCGCGTAGACCTCCCGTAGAGGATGGAGAATGAATTAATCCATTCTTAACATTACCATTAATACTAACAACTAATCCAACATTACCTTTCTTTCTAAGTTCTGGATATTTATTATAAACTTTAGCTTTAACATCATTTCTACCATGTAATCCAGCTAATCTTAAAGCATCAACAGCATCTGCTTTTGTAGGAATAGGATAACTTCTATGTCCACCAGCAAAATCTTTTTTAGCTACACTAGGATAAGGTTTCTTTTTAGAACCATAATCTTTATCTCTACTTAATCCGCCCATAGCTTTTTTATTTTCATTTATATTATTTTTATTTATATAATCAATAGTTCTAGGAAGATTACTGCCATGTTTACCAATAGTTGTTCTATAAACTTCTTTAATTCCTTGATTAATCCAAGTATTATCAATTTTATTAGCTAAATCATAAATTTTTTGTCTACCTAAATTAATAAAATTAGTAGCAGTTCTACCTATTCTAGAAGCTCTAGTTAGACCTTTAATAAATTTATAATTTCTATTACCAACTATTGTAGGATAACCACCAATAATTATCGAACCACTTTCAGCGATTTGTCTTTTATATTCATCAGGTACTTGATAAATTTTGCCACCTTCTTTATATTTAGTTCCATCATCATTAATTCTATTTCTATCTTTAAAATCTTCTTGAGCTTTAAATACTTTATTAGGATTAGCTCCACCCATAACTAATTTAGCAGGACTAACACCATTAATAATAGGTTGTGCAGAATAAACTTTAAGTTCATTTCCATTAGTTTCAACTACTTCACCACCTTCTACTTCAATACCAGTTTTATCACTAGGGCCAATATCAATACCACCTTGACTATGTTTTCTTCCGTTCATATAAAAGAAATTATTACCAAGAGGTTGAGCAATACCACCAGCAACTACATTTGGTATTTTACCACCAACAGCATATTGCTTTTGAGGAAGATTTCTTCCATTACTTCTAGGAGTTTGAATAATATTAAATGGAAATGTTGGTCCAAGTTCATCATCACTAGGAATAGATTCTTTATTAAAATCTTTAACATAATTAATAAGTCTACCAGCAGTATTATTCATTAATTTTTCTCTATTATCTTTAGATACTAAATTGTTTATACCATTATAGAGAAATTCATTACCAAATTTTATTAAACCAGTAGATTTAGCAACTTTATCATAAGCTCCACCAAGTGGAGGAATACCATTTTGAATAAATCTTCCATTACGAGTAACATTACCTCTAAATGTACTAGGTAAATTACTTATATGAATAACTTTATCTTTTCTAGGCATTTTATATAATATAATGAGAAATTGTAATTTGATTGATTTTAAGGCTCTCTGCTGAACGATAGCCTATTAGCCGATTAATAGTTCATACCTATATATAATAATTCAACAGAGAGCAAAAGACTAGCGTCTATGACCGCCACAGCGATATACATTTAGCCTATCTCGATATACTGATTGAGGCATAACAGGTTGTTGAACAGTACCATTAGTAATCCATTCAGGACGTTCAAGACCAGTTTTAGGAGCACTATAACTAGCTTGGTCAGCTTGTTTAACTTGAATTGGTTGTTGTCCTTTATTTCCAAACATACCACCAATTAAACTTCCAGCAGCACCAATAGCAGCACCAATCCATGCTTTTCTACGTCCACCACATTTATATTTATTAATAAAACTAGAACGTTGATACATAGTCATTGGATTAGTCATTTTATCAGAAGTAATATTAAGTTGTTGCTGACCAGCTTGAAGTTGTTTACGTTGTTCAGCTTCTTGAGCAATACGTTTATTTTCATTAATTTGTTGATTAGCAGAAATACCTTGACCTATTGCAGTACCTAATTCACCAAGTCCTTGAGCTCCTGTAATAGAACTAGCAAGATTACCTAAACCGGGAAGAGCATCAGCAAATTCAGTACCGAAACCAGCTTTACGTCGAACTCTACCGCCACATTTAAGAGTAAGCTTATCATTATATTGACCAACATAATCTTGATTAGCATAAGCACTAGTTAAAGCTTGAGCATTTTGTAAAGCATCTTTATGGTCTTGTGCAGCTTGAGCTTCAGCTTGGGCTTTTTCTTGAGCTTTCTTTTGTTTATTACCTTTAATTATACCACCAGCAATACTAGCAGCCGCACCAATAATAGCACCAATAAAAGCTTTTTGTCTTTGTCTATCTCTATACTGTATCATAATTTTCTAAATTGAGTTTGAGCACATTCAAGACTTTCAAATTCAATGCGCTTATTATCTGAATTATTAAATATAAAACGAACTACAAAATAATTACCATATACTCTACGAAGTTTATCACTTATAGCAGTAGGATGTTCTTTAATATTATTACGAAAATAATTAAAGTTATATTGAGTAAGTTCATACCAAGGTTTTTTATACTTATTAAATTCATTAAGTTTATCAATATTAATATCTATATCATCAGTATCATTATCTTCATTAAATATACGAAGTACATCTCCAGCATAAGGATGTTCTCTTAAATCAACAGGATTATTAATATTATCACTATAAATAGGAATATATATCTTACGTACTTTATATTTAATAAATTCAAGAAACTTAATAAATTCATAAGATTCATTAACTATAATATCAATATAACTATTATGAACTAATATAGGCTCATCACCAACTTCTTGTTTAGATACTAAATATAGACTTCTACTATCATCACCCATGTGAGTATTAAATCTACCATAATTATATTCATTAGTAAATACATGAAGAGGACAATTAAGTCTATCATTATTATGTTCAGTTTGAAAATAACATTTAGTTTTAGTTGACCAAGCATTATTAAAGTAATAATCATGTAAACTAATAAAGTTACCAACTTTATAATTAAAACTTATTACTTCATTATGTGATTCTATAATAGATTCTTTAGTATTAGGATTAATATTATCATAAGTATAATCAAATTTAATTAAAATACGATTATTAAATTTATCATGAGCAAATCTAACTTTATTAGGATGATATTTATCTAACCATAATTTAATATCTTCATCCATTATTTTAAGTTGACCATCATCAAATTGATAAAGTTTATGAAAATCATCATTATAAAAAATATAACCAAATTCTCCGACTATATATGCTAAATCATCTTGCAATCCACCATATCCTTTATCGCTAGTAAAGACTTCTTTATAATCAACTTCAAAAGCATCAGGTTGATAAAGTTGTACATTTTCATCTCTAGTTTTAAGTGCAGCACTGATATCAAACATAAACATACTATGTTGAGTATGTACTAATAGATAATATCCAATACCAACAAGATTAGTAATTATTCCTTTATTTTCAGTAATATTTTTATAACCTTCAATAGGAAATACTCTCCAAGCATTAACTTCACTTTCATCTTGAATAATATTACTACGTCTTATAGTTTTATCAAAACTAGTAATATTAATAATATCATTACGATATTGAGTTAATAACTTAGGAACAAATTGGTCAACATTACCAATAGGGTCTTTAAATAAATCAACACTATTTTTAGGTTCTACAAACGTACCAAATGCAACACTTTTTGTATCAGTTTCTTCTTTAATACTAAATACTATTTTACTAGGTTCATTATTAAAACATTTACTTTCAAAGAACTTATCGCTATAAAGAGGAAATTGAATATATTCAACAAAAGGTTTATCAAACCAACAATAATGTGTACCATCAATATAATAATAAGGAATATTATCAGGTGAATATAATCTATAATCTCCTTCATTCATAATAACTCTATTATCATTATATACTAATACTCCATCATATGTCATTCTACCATTATATCCATGTTCAATAGAATATGTTCCACTAGAATAACGAACATCATTAAGTCTTATAAGTTCTTTTTCTTTATTAATATAAATATTTCTAGTACAATTAAGAACAGTAGCAAGAAACATAGTTTCAGCATCTAAAGAAAGTTCTTTATAATCATCCATTTCTAATGCTGTACCTTTTCCAGCTCTATCATCTGCGATACTATCAGCTACTACTAATTTATAATTATTAATAGGTTTATATACATTTCTACTTATTACTCCTATAACAGGCATATTATAACTATATGGATAAGTAGTATTAACAACCATATCAACAACATCAGATTTTTCTCTAAACGGTTCAAATGTACATTTACCATCAATACGAATTATATTAAAATCATATTTAATAGTATCATCAATGTCAAATCTACCACTATATAGATAACATTTATCACTAGTATAATTATTAGAAACAAAACCTGGCTTAGCAGCATAATTAGATTCTTGCCATGTAACATTACTAGCTATATTAGCAAAATCTTTTCTAGTTAATAATCCTGTATATCTAGTAATAGGTTCTACTTTTTCATAACTAACAAACCAACCAACATAACCTAATTCTTTTATTTTATTCCAAAGATTATTATCAATATTAACATTAATATAGAACTTATTAAAGGTATCATTCATATTATATACAAAACCTCTAGTATGTTCTCCGCCAATAGATTCAGATTTAAATATTAAATCTGGTATTCTAAATAGTTCATCACCATTAATATTTTCATAATAACCAAATTTAGCTTCATTATCATAATTGCCATAAATAATTTGATTACTAGTTGGAGTATAGCTACCACTATTTATAACTTGATAAACATATAAATCATTATATTTATCTTTATCTTGATAGTCTATAAAATAATTAGAAATAAGAGTATATAAATCATCTCTATTAGTTGCTTCTAATTCGCCAGCACTATTAAGTAAAATATTAGTTAAAGGATTATTAATAGGTTCAGCAGTATAAACTACAATTTTACTATCAGCAATATATTGTTTAACATTAGAACTAATACTAGATATTGGAATAGTTCCACTAATTACAACCCAATAAGGAATAGTACCAGCAGTACCATTAATCCAATCAACAGTTATTATAGTACAATGAGAATTATCATTTATAACATCATTTATATATTTATCTTTATTAGATAATTTATATCCTCTACTAGCATCACCATACTTATCAACAAAATGAATAAAGAAATTATATACTTCTCCAGGAATAAGAGTATCATTCTTTTTACGTTCATTAAAATCATAAGAAGGATCAATTACACTATGAGTAATTCTCATTTTACAATTATCAATATCAAATTGAGCAGTTCCAAATATTATAACTCCGCTAGTAAATACAGCATCTTCTGTAAATCCAACACCATTATAAGTATAACAAACAATTTTAACTTCACTAGGTAAACTATAACTAGATATATTATTTTCATACTTATAACTAGTAGGAATAATAAAACAATTACATGCTAAATATTCTTTAATATTAGCTCCGCCTTTAGAACCTACTTTTATTACAGTATTATAATTAACTTTTAAATATTCATGAGCAGCAATACCTTGAATAACAGTTTCATTAAGAAAAGTTTTAAAAGTACGAAAAGGATATTGATTATTATTAAATAGTTTAGTATAATCAGCTATTTCATAATCTACAGTTCCAGTAAATCCAAGACTAGCCATTTTAAAATAAGGTCCTTTTTCACTAACTGCATGTACAACATTATAACTGTTATAATAAGCATTAACAGATTTATTTCTAAGTTTAATAACAATATCATTAACAGATTCTTCTAATGTTTTACCATCACTCAAAGTTCTATTATCATTATCACTTTTTTCATCATAATTAGCAATATATATTCTATTTTTATAATTAATAATGTTACCAACATTATAATAATTATAATAATCAGTAGTTAAATCTGCTATATTATATTCCACAAGTACATCTCTACTAAACTTAAAAATATTACTATTTAAATCATCAGTTCTAAAAGCTTGCGTACTATCTTTTTTACATATAATAAGTCCTAATTGATAAAGTCCTGAACGACCACCAGTAATACTTACTTCAAAAGTTTGATTACATATATCTTTAGAATCACTAAAAGAATCACTATTTCCATAGCAATATCCATTAGGGTCATCTTTAGGATCATAAACAAACTCTTTACGAAAACAAACTTTATTAATAACTTGTGGAATTATAACATCATTAAAAATAGGAAATCCAATACTATACCATTTAGTATAATTAGTCTTATCTATTTTATATCTAATAAACATAAAATAAAATCCTTTATAAGCAGCTCCACTAACATAATTTAAATTACTAACTGTGGGTAAAGTTACTTGAGGAATAATAGACATTTCAGTATCAGGACTTCCAGAATCTAAATCAATATTAATAGTTTTAAGAGGAACATCAACAGAAGCATCACTTTCGGCAACAGCAATTATAAGATGATTTTTA
>UMDF01014011.1_pt1 | contig 18360 bp, 8 predicted proteins | sample 1964421 | NCBI WGS metagenome assembly UMDF01 (sample SAMEA4835987, study PRJEB28245) | human gut metagenome | biome: gut microbiome; material: fecal sample | place: Denmark | collected 2008
GAGCTGCCCAACCTGACGGCCTATAACGAGACGTGCGCCGCCATCGGCAATGTCTACACCAACTACCGTCTGTTCCTGCTGCACGGTGACGCCAAATACTTCGACGTGCTGGAGCGTTCGCTCTACAACGGCTTGATTTCCGGCGTTTCGCTGGACGGCGGACGCTTCTTCTACCCCAATCCACTGGCTTGCGACGGGAAGTACCGCTTCAATGCCGACCATACGATTACGCGCCAGCCGTGGTTCGGTTGCGCCTGCTGCCCCAGTAACATCAGCCGCTTCATCCCTTCGCTGCCGGGCTATGTCTATGCGGTGAAGGATGACAAGGTGTATGTCAATCTGTTCCTCTCCAACCGGGCCGAGCTGAAGGTGAACGGGAAGAACGTGGTGCTGGAGCAGGAAACCTCTTATCCTTGGAACGGTGATATCCGCTTGACAGTGGCAAAGGGCAACCAGCCGTTCGTCATGAATGTCCGTATTCCGGGCTGGGTACGCGGCAGTGTGCTGCCGGGTGACTTGTATTCGTATGCCGACGGGCAGGAGCTTGCCTACCGCGTGTCTGTCAACGGTCAGGAGGTACGGGGCGAACTGCAGAACGGTTACCTCGGCATCGACCGCCGCTGGAAGAAAGGGGATGTGGTAGAGATTCATTTTGATATGCAGCCGCGTGTGGTGAAAGCCAATGACAAGGTTGCCGCCGACCGTGGTCGTGTGGCCATAGAGCGTGGTCCGCTGGTGTATTGCGCCGAGTGGCCGGACAATGATTTCAATATCTCCACCCTGCTGCTGAACCGGCATCCGAAGTTCCAACTGGTGGAGCGCCCCGACCTGCTGGGCGGTATCAACGAAATTACTACCCGTGCGCAAGCCTTGAGCTATGATGCCACGGGTCGCCTTGCCACGAAGGATGTGAAGTTGACGTTGATTCCTTATTATGCTTGGGCGCATCGTGGTGAAGGCCGGATGGAAGTGTGGTTGCCGATAGAAGTGGGAGCCGCTTCGGCAGAACTGCAGGAATAAACGATTTATCTGCATCTAAGGATTTTATTATTTTTGTAAACTGTTTCCGCATTACTATAACATTTTACATTACTTATATGAAACAATTGATTACCATTCTTTTATTGTCTTGCGCCTTGGGTGCGCAGGCACAACATGTGATGACTGTTGACGTATCCCGACCGACAGCCAAGATACAGCCTACCATGTACGGCATCTTCTTCGAAGACATCAACTTTGGTGCCGACGGCGGACTCTACGCCGAGCTGGTGAAGAACCGCTCCTTCGAGTTCCCGCAGCCCTTCGTTGGCTGGGTACCCTTTGGCAACGTCACGGTGCAGGACGCCGAGCCCTGCTTCGACCGCAATCCCCACTACGTGCGTATCGTCAATGACGGACGCCTGCTGCGTGCCGGACTCGACAATGAAGGTTATCGCGGCATCGGCCTGAAGCAGGGCGAGGAATACCGCTTCACCGCCTATACCCGTACTCCGGATGCCCGCCCCATGAAGCTCTCCATCGAGCTGGTGAACTCACGCGGCGAGAACCTGCTGAAAAAAGAAATCGAAATCAGCGGCAACAGCTGGCAAAAACAGACTGTCCTTCTCCGCTCTCCCTTCACCGATGCCCACTCGCGTCTGCGCGTGGTATTGCTGACGGAGGGTACGGTGGATATGGACCACATCTCGCTCTTCCCCGTCAGGACCTGGAAGAACCGCAAGAACGGTCTGCGTGCCGACCTCGTCCAAGCACTCTATGACCTCAATCCCGGCGTCTTCCGCTTCCCCGGCGGCTGCATCATCGAGGGCAACACCCTGGCCACGCGCTACCAGTGGAAGAACTCCGTGGGCCCAGTGGAGAACCGTCCGCTGAACGAGAACCGTTGGAACTACACCTTCAAGCACAAGGCTTTTCCCGACTATTTCCAAAGCTTGGGATTAGGCTATTACGAGTACTTCCTGCTGAGTGAGGATCTCGGAGCCGAACCGCTTCCCGTCCTCAGTTGCGGCCTCTCCTGCCAGTACGAGAGCAATGAAGTGGTGCCCCTCGACGAGCTCGACCCCTACGTGCAGGATGCCCTCGACCTTATCGAATTCGCCAATGGCCCCGTTACTTCCACCTGGGGAAAGTTGCGTGCCGAGATGGGACATCCGGAGCCGTTCCACCTCAAGATGATTGGCATCGGTAACGAACAGTGGGATAAGGTCTATACCGAGCGTCTGGAAGTCTTTACCAAAGCCATCCGCGCCCGCTATCCCGACATCAAGATTGTCGGCTCCTCCGGCCCCAACGCCGATGGTGACAAGTTCGACTATCTCTGGCCCGAGATGAAACGCATCGGTGTGGACCTGGTGGACGAGCACTACTACATGGCCCCCGACTGGTTCTTTGCCAATGCCGCCCGCTATGACAGCTACGACCGCCGCGGCCCCAAAGTCTTTGCCGGCGAGTATGCCTCCCACGACCACCCCACGGGCAAGGCCAACAATTTCCTGACCGCCCTCTCCGAGGCTGCCTTCATGACCGGGCTGGAACGCAACGCCGACGTGGTGCACCTTGCCACCTACGCCCCGCTCTTTGCCCATGTGGATGCCTGGCAGTGGAATCCGGACCTCATCTGGTTCGATAACCTCCGCATGATGCGCACCCCAAACTATTACGTCCAGCAGATGTATGGCATGAATGCCGGTACCGACGTTCTCCGTCTGCAGATGGACGGTAAGCCGGTGGCCGGGCAAGACAGCCTCTATGCCACGGCCTCTCTCGATGCCCCTACGGGAGAAATTATCCTGAAGCTGGTCAACGCAGGCAGCACCCCGGCCCAAGTGCAAGTCAACTTTAACGGTTTGAAGAAACGCCAACTCATCGGCGGTTCGTGCACGTATCTGCAGAACTGCGACTGGAAGACAGTGAATACGTTGGAACAGGAAGCACTTGCTCCCCGTATCCGTCCCGTGCAAGTCGGCGCGCAATCCCTCGACCTGGAGCTGCAGCCCCGTTCGTTCAGCGTCTACCGCCTGCATTGACATCCTCTTCTGAAAGGCGAGGGAAGATGGTATACAATCCGTTTTTCCTCCCCTTTCCGGGGCATGAGCCGTGGAAAATTACTTCCGCGAGCAAATATTCATCCTTTTTGGGCCGATTCTCCTCTTGAAATAGCCCGATTCTCCTTATTTTTGTAACAGTATTCGGAGCATTCCCTATGCTGTTATTACTATTTTTAAACTAATCATCATGAAGAAACATCTCATTATCGGACTGTTTGCAGCCTTGGCCTTCTCCGCCAGCGCACAGTCTTTCAAAGAATGGCTCGATCCCGAAGTCAACGCCGTGAACCGTGCCCCCATGCACACCAACTACTTCGCCTACGAGTCGGCCGATGCCGCCACCCGGGGCTTGAAAGAACAATCGTCCCGTTTCATGACACTGAACGGCACCTGGAAGTTCTTCTGGGTGAAGGATGCCGATGCCCGCCCCACCGACTTCTGGCGTGTGGGCTACAATGACAAAGGTTGGAACGACATCCCCGTCCCCGGTGTGTGGGAACTGAACGGCTTTGGCGACCCTATCTATGTGAATGTTGGCTACGCCTGGCGCAACCAGTTCCGGAACAACCCGCCGCAGGTGCCCGTCGAGAACAATCATGTAGGCTCTTACCGCCGTGAGATTACCGTGCCTGCCGACTGGAAGAACAAGGACATCATCGCCCATTTCGGCTCTGTCACCTCCAACATGTATCTGTGGGTGAACGGCCGCTACGTCGGCTATAGTGAAGACAGCAAGCTTGAAGCCGAATTCGACCTGACCTCTTACCTGAAGCCCGGCCAGAAGAATCTGATTGCTTTTCAGGTATTCCGCTGGTGCGACGGTACCTACCTTGAAGACCAGGACTTCTTCCGCTACAGCGGTGTAGGGCGTGATTGCTATCTCTATGCCCGCGACAAGAAACGCATTCAGGACATCCGCGTCACTCCCGACCTGGATGCCGACTACCGCAACGGTTCCTTGAGAGTGCAGCTCGATGTGAAGGGTGGCGGCAACGTCAGCCTTGAACTGCTGGACGCTGCCGGAAAGCAGGTGGCTGCAGCTGCTGCCAAAGGCAGTGGCACTGCCCTGATAAATGTGGAGAATCCTCATAAATGGACGGCAGAAACACCCTACTTGTATACCCTGCGTGCCACCCTGCAAGGCAGCAGTGAAGTGATTCCCATAAAGGTAGGTTTCCGCAAGATAGAACTGAAGGGAGAACAGATACTTGTCAACGGCCAACCCGTCCTCTTCAAGGGCGCCAACCGTCATGAGATGGACCCGGACGGCGGTTATGTCATCTCTCGCGAACGTATGCTGCAGGACATCCAGGTGATGAAGCAGTTCAACTTGAACGCCGTGCGCACCTGCCATTATCCCGACAACAATCTTTGGTATGACCTTTGCGACCAGTACGGCATCTATGTAGTGGCAGAAGCGAATATCGAGTCTCACGGCATGGGTTACGGTGAGGAAACCCTTGCCAAGCGTGATGATTATAGAAAAGCGCACTTGGAACGCAACCAGCGCAACGTGCAGCGCGGTTTCAACCATCCCAGCATCATCTTCTGGTCGCTCGGCAACGAAGCCGGCTATGGTCCTAACTTTGAGGCCGCCTACGATTGGGTGAAAGCCGAAGACCCCAGCCGTGCCTGCCAGTACGAGCAAGCCGGCAAGACAGGCAAGACTGACATTTACTGCCCCATGTACTATGGTTATGAGGGCTGCCGGAAGTATTGTGAGGATGCCTCCATGACTAAACCTCTCATTCAGTGCGAATACGCTCACGCCATGGGCAATTCCGAAGGAGGCTTCAAGGAGTATTGGGATTTGGTTCGCAAGTATCCCAAATACCAAGGCGGCTTCATCTGGGATTTTGTCGACCAGTCTCCCCGCTGGACGGGCAAGAACGGCAAGATGATTTATGCCTATGGCGGCGACTTCAACCGCTTCGATGCCAGTGATGTGAACTTCTGCGATAACGGTCTTATCAGCCCCGACCGTGTGCCCAACCCTCACATGTACGAAGTGGGGCGTATCTATCAGGACATCTGGACTACTCCGGCCGACTTGGAGAACGGTGAAATCAATGTGTTCAACGAGTACTTCTTCCGCGACCTCTCCGCCTATTACATGGAATGGGAGGTGCTGAAAGGCGGCAAGGCAATTCGTACCGGCCGCGTGGACAATCTGAATATAGCTCCCCGGCAGACAGCCAAGATTAAACTGGACTTGGGCAAGACCTGCCAATGTACCGAATGACTGCTGAACGTTTCCTACAAGCTGAAGAACCGCGAGGGTCTGCTTCCCGCCGGCCATGTGGTGGCCAAGGACCAGCTGACACTCAATCCCTACAAGGCTCCTTCCATGGAACTGAAGAACTGCGTGCAGAGCAATGTAGAGGTAGTGGCTCCCCAAGTGCAGGATAACGATTGGAAGTATCTTATCGTTTCCGGTGATGCGTTCCGGATAGAAATCAACAAGCACAACGGTTACCTGACCAAGTACGAAGTGAACGGACAGAATATGATTAAGGACGGTGAGGCCCTGACGCCCAACTTCTGGCGTGCTCCGACCGACAATGATTTCGGTGCGGGCCTGCAACGCAAGTACATCGCTTGGAAGAATCCGGAAATCAAGCTGACTTCTTTCAACCAGCGTACGGATAACAATCAGGTCATCGTAGAATCGGCTTACGACATGCCGGGTGTTTCCGCCAAGCTGGCCCTGACGTATGTCATCAACAACGCCGGTGCCATCAAGATAACCCAGAAGCTGACAGCCGACAAGAATGCCAAAGTATCGAACATGTTCCGTTTCGGTCTGCAGATGCCCATGCCCCGCAGTTTCGAAACAGTCGAATACTACGGACGCGGCCCGGTTGAGAACTATAGCGACCGTAACCACTGCACAGATTTAGGCATCTATCGCCAGAGCGTGACAGAGCAGTTCTATCCTTATATCCGTCCGCAGGAAAACGGAACAAAGACCGATATCCGCTGGTGGAAGATGTTGAATCAGTCCGGCAATGGCATCAAGATTGTGGCCGAAGCCCCCTTTTCCGCATCTGCCTTGCACTATACCATCGAGTCTTTGGACGAGGGTTTGGACAAGCAGCAGGGACACTCGCAAGAAGTGGAAGAGGCTGATTTGACTAATCTCTGTATCGACAAGGTACAAGCCGGTCTGGGTTGTGAGGACAGCTGGGGACGTATTGCACGTCCGGAGTACTTGGTGCCATACGCTGATTATGAGTTTACGTTCATCCTTTCTCCCGTGTGCCACAGCATCGGAATAGAATAACATTTACTGTGTACTGAGCCACTGGTTTCATAACACAGCAGCGGGTGTGTCGAAACTGGTATTCACCACAGATTACACAGATTTGTACAGATAAGCATCTTTGATTATCAGTAGATTAATCTCATTCTGTGTTAATCTGTGTAATCTGTGGTGAATTCTGACACACCCGCTTTGCTATTGATACTTTACTTGCTTCGACAATACCATGTGTCGTTTTATGTATTCTGCAACTTCACATACTCCGACGGTGCCATTCCGAACTCACTCTTGAAACATTGTCTGAAATAGGTGACGCTACAGAATCCTATCATATAGGAGATTTCCGATATGGAGTATTTCCCGGAGAGTAACAGTCTCACCCCGTTCCTCATCTTTACCTTACGGATAAATTCGTTGGCAGACATATCTGCTACTCCCTTTATCTTCCGGTAGAGGGTGGAATGACTCATGCACATTTTATCGGCAATAAAGGCAATGTCCATCTTCTCCATTTCCAGGTTATCTTCGATGATTTGGGTGATGCGCTGCAAGAATTCGTTGTCCAATGGATTTAATGTATCGGCGTTTTCTGTTGCCGGTTCCGTTGGATGGGGGATAACTGCCGCCAGGCTGGCTGCCAGTTTCTTGCGTGCTTCCAGCAAGTTGTTGATACGGCTGTGCAACAACTTGGCACTGAACGGCTTCGTCAGGTAGGAATCTGCACCGGCTGTATAGCCCTCTTCCTTATCATGCAGGGAGTCTTTGGCTGTCAGTAATATAATGGGGATATGACTGGTCCGTATATCATCTTTTACCGACCGGCAAAGTTGGATACCGTCCATCACCGGCATCATGATGTCGCTGACGATGATACTGGGAATCCGCTCCTGCGCCAGTGTTCAGCCTTCACTGCCGTCTTCTGCCGTCAGTATTTCGAAATCGTCGCTGAGGGAGTGGCGTATGTATTCACGTATGTCGGGGTTGTTTTCTACCACGAGTAGCAGTGGACTAGCTAAATCAGGAAAAGACAGAACAAAAGGTTTTTAACTTTGAAACTAAAAGTTTCATGCTGAGAACTAATCATATAGCTCTATATTGCGAGTCATAGGACAAGTGACGGATAAACGCCTGATACTACCCCTTGCCGTGACGTGATAGATGGTGGTGAAGATTTTTATCTATCACGGGTATCTGTCACGCTTTAATAACTTTATAATCAGGAGAATATAACCCTTGCGTGATAGCATGACAGATGTTTTTCGAAAATAAACATTATGAGAGATGTCAGGCTGCTTCAATCGTAGTAACTATACTCTTCGCTGTATCTTTCGAATTTCGGTTCTTCGGCAATCCCGTTTTGCTTGAAAACTTGGCGGATATAGGCTTGTGCCTTTGGGAATAAGGCTTGTTCCTGACGGTAAAGGCGGTAATAGGCTGTCTTGCCGAAGTGTCCGATAAGCTGGTTTCTCATTGGGGCGGCACATTTGTGGGGCACATTGTCTAATAGATGCCGGATGCCCCATGCCACCCGTTGCTTCCGGGCGCTCCGGAAATAGGGGCAATCGGTGGTATCGGCAGGGATACAGTTCGGATTGATGATGCTTAAAGTGGGATATTGCGAAGTGCAATGGGCAGCAGCCAGGTGGTGCAGACATTCTTCCTTACGGGCGCAATGGCTGTGGAAGCAATGCGTAAAGCCATAAGGTACGGTTTGGTTGTCGAATTTATTTTCCATATATTGTTTGTGTGTCCTGCGGTTAGGGAGCGGGACGCGGCTGCAAAGGTAAGGAATAAGGTTGTATTCATTTAGAACATTCCGAAGAAGTTTCCCTCTTTTGATGTATATTTCTTCACTTTTGACTGATTTGTTACTGTTTTAAAAGATAGGATGTTGTATTTTTGTTTGCAGATTCATCTGTAAATGTAATAGATAATATTTGTTACTTTCTAATCTTGAAATAGAAAAATATGAAGAAGAAGTTTTTTGTTTTATTACTTCTTGCCATTTCGCAAGTATGTTTGGCACAATTCAAGCTGTCTTTGGAAAATGCTGTTAGGGTGGCTTATGATAGGGCTGAAGAACAGATGGTACATACCGCATTGGATTTGCTGGCCCGTGATTGTCAGACTGTATTTTCTGTATCATTGCAGCAGGATAACAAAGAAGGGAGTATCATTGTGGGCACTGTCGGCAAAAGCCCTTTGTTGAACGGTTATGCCGGAGAAGTTGCTGTTTTAAAAAGTAAGAAGCAAGCCTTTATGCTGAAAGTTTTGCCGTCTGGCAAGCTGCTGATAGCCGGTAGCGACAAGCATGGTACTGCCTATGGCATCATGGAGCTTTCCCGACTGATAGGTGTCTCCCCCTGGGAATGGTGGGCAGACGTGACTCCCGGTAAAAAATCTTCCTTTGAACTGCCATCCGGTTATGAAACGCTCCAATCGCCTTCCGTGGAATACCGCGGCATCTTCATCAATGACGAGGATTGGGGGCTGATGCCCTGGAGTGGACAGACTTATGAGCCGACGGACGTAAAAGGTGAAATAGGTCCGCGCACCAATGCGCGCATCTTCGAATTACTGCTCCGTCTGCGCGCCAATACCTATTGGCCTGCCATGCACGAATGCACGCAACCGTTCTTTCTTACCAAAGGCAATCGGGAAGAGGCAGCCCGATATGGTATCTATATCGGCGGTTCCCATTGCGAGCCGATGGCGTGCAGCACTGCGGGTGAATGGCCGCGGCGCGGAAAGGGAGTCTATAATTATGTCACCAACAAAGATTCTGTCAACCAATTTTGGATAGAGCGACTGAAGGAGGTGGCAGGGCAAGAGATACTCTACACCATAGGTATGCGTGGCATGCACGACGGACAGATGCAGGGAGCATCGACGGATGAAGAGCAGAAGGCGGTGCTGCAAGAGGTGATTGCCGACCAGCGTGCCTTGTTGCAACGGTATGTAAACCGGGACATCGAGTCTGTACCTCAGGTCTTTATTCCTTACAAGGAGGTGCTCTATGCCTACAATGCTGGGCTGAAGGTGCCCGAAGACGTTACCCTGATGTGGTGTGACGATAATTACGGCTATATCCGTCACTTCCCCGACGAGGCCGAACGCGGGCGGAAGGGAGGTAACGGTATCTACTATCACGTATCCTACTGGGGGCGTCCCCACGACTACCTCTGGCTGGCTACTTTCAGTCCCGCCTTGCTGTATCAGCAGATGAAACTTGCTTATGACAAGGGTGTGCAGAAAGTCTGGATTTTGAATGTGGGCGACATCAAGCCTGCCGAGTATCAGATGGAACTTTTCATGGATATGGCATGGGATATAAATAAGGTGGAGGGGGCGGGAGTGGCGGCCCACCTCGGTAATTTCCTGAAACGTGAATTCGGGGATGAAGCAGGCGAGAGGCTGTTGCCGCTCATGCAGGAGCACTACCGCCTCGCTTATATCCGTAAGCCGGAATTTATGGGGAATACCCGTGTGGAAGAGAGCCTGTCTATCTATAATATAGTAAAAGATTTGCCTTGGAGCGAAGAGGAGATTACCAAGCGTCTGGCAGCTTACGGGCATCTTTCGGAGGAGGTGGAAGCATTGGGCCGTCTTATTCCTGCCAATAGGCAAAGCGCTTATTTCGAATTGGTGAAATATCCCTTGCAGGGTGCGGCACAGATGAACCGGAAACTCCTGGTTGCCCAACTGGCACGTCACGGAAAAGCGGACTGGAGTCGGAGTGACGCCGCCTTTGACAGTATCGTGGCACTCACGACACACTACAATGCCCTTGAGAATGGCAAGTGGAACCGGATAATGGATTATCGTCCCCGCAATCTGCCTGTATTTAGCCGGGTGGAGCGTCGCCTGCCCATAGACTCGCTGGCGTCGCACCGTCCGCACTTCCGTCTTTGGAACGGTATGGACGGCACAGAGGGCAAACCCGTTGCTTGCGAGGGGCTTGGTTACGAAGGGAAGGCAGCCGGCATCAGAAAGGGAGAATCCCTGGCTTTTACTTTTGAGGGTTGTCCTTCCGATTCCGTGGAGGTGGAAGTACGCTTGCTGCCGACGCATCCGGTAGAGGGCGGACATTTACGTTTCCTGCTGGCGGTAGACGATACGGAATATGCCGTTTCATATGCCACGCAGGGGCGTAGTGAAGAGTGGAAAGAGAATGTGCTGCGCAATCAGGCTGTCAGGCGTTGGGTCTTTCCGATAGGCAAGGAAGACAAGCACCGGCTGACAATAAAGGCGTTGGATGAAGGGGTTGTACTGGACCAGATATTGTTGTATGATATAGAACATTAATATAGAGAAATGGAAAAGACTTGGAGATGGTTTGGCAAGAAGGACAAGATAACACTTGCCATGTTGCGACAGATAGGAGTGGAAGGTATTGTGACCGCCTTGCATGATGTGCCCAATGGCGAAATATGGACGTTGGAAGCCATTGAGGACTTGAAGGGTTACATCGAGTCCTTCGGGTTACGTTGGTCTGTAGTGGAAAGCTTGCCGGTGTGCGAGGAAATCAAGTATGCGGGAGCCGGGCGCGATAGGCTGATAGAGAACTATAAGATAAGTCTGGCCAATCTCGGTAAAGCAGGCATCGGGACCGTTTGCTATAATTTTATGCCGGTGATTGACTGGATTCGTACGGATTTGCAGCATCCTTGGGAAGACGGTACTTCTTCTCTTTATTTCGACAGAATCCGTTTTGCCTACTTCGACCTCAAGATATTGGAACGGGAGAATGCGGAAGCTGATTATTCTCCGGAAGAACTGGATAAGGTTGCAGAGCTGGACAAGGTGATTACGGAAGCGGAAAAGGCGGAATTGGTAGATACGATTATCGTAAAGACACAAGGGTTCGTAAACGGCAATATAAAGGAAGGAGACAAGGAGCCGGTAGCCATATTCAAACGTCTGCTGGCGTTATATAAGGGGATAGACCGGGAGGCTCTGCGCGACAATATGCGTTATTTTCTGTCTGCCATTATGCCGGTATGCGAGGAATATGGAGTGAATATGTGCGTACACCCTGATGACCCTCCTTTCCAAGTATTGGGGTTGCCGCGTATTGTAACAGACGAGGCGGATATTGCCTGGTTTCTGAATGCAGTGGACAATCCTCATAATGGTTTGACCTTTTGTGCCGGTTCATTGAGTGCCGGCGAACAGAATGATACCCGTGAGTTGGCGAGGAGGTTTGCCAAACGTACCCATTTCGTGCATTTGCGCAGCACGAAGGCTATGCCGGGTGGAAATTTTATTGAAAGTTCCCATCTGGAGGGAAGGGGGCATCTCATTGATTTAATTCGTATCTTCGAGAAAGAGAATCCGGGATTGCCGATGCGTGTGGACCATGGGCGTATGATGTTGGGTGATGAGGACAAGGGGTACAACGCAGGCTATTCTTTCCATGGACGTATGCTGGCATTGGCACAAGTGGAGGGGATGATGGCTGTGGTGGATGATGAATTGTCCGGAAAATCAGAGGATTGAAGTGTTTGTAGACAAAAAAGAAGTATAATTCTTCCTTAAAATAGATTGAACTTGCTATATTTGTCATGATTCCTAATGTCTGGTATATGAAAAATATAGTAAGTTTCTTTTGTCTGCATACGTGTCTTCTTATGTTCAGCTTTTGGACAATGTATCCTGCTTTAGGTCATGCGGCTGACGGGGATATTATTTCTCGTTTGAAGTTCAAGCCGATTTCTACATTGGACGGGTTACCGACGGATGAGGTTCAGAAAATATATCAGGATAAAGAAGGGTTTATATGGTTTGCTACCCGGTATGGTTTCTGCAAATACGACGGATACCAGATTACTGTCTATAAATCGAGCTTGAATGCTCCAGGCCTGTTGACCAGTAACAATATTTATTGTTTTGCCGATGATAATGACGGTTTCTTGTGGATTGGTACACAAGAGGGATTGAACACCCTTAATAAGAAAACCGGAGAAATCCGTCAGTATACGGCACCTGCCATTCCCAACAATACAGTTTCGTGTATGTTGGTTACCCGGGAGAATGAGGTCTGGATTGGTACGGATTCCGGCTTATGCCAGTATGTGGCAGAGAAGGACTCCTTTGTGATGTATGATGACAAGTCCACCGATGGGATATTTCCTGCAGCCTCCATCAAATCGTTGTTCGAAGATTTGGATGGGGATTTGTGGATTGGCACTTGGTCTAGTGGCCTTTTCCGTTATTCCCGGAAGGAGGATAAATTCTATGCATATCCCAAAATCAATGAACGTAACTCGGCACATGTTATCTATCAGGATTCCAGCCGGAAAATGTGGGTCGGCGGCTGGGATTGCGGATTATTTCTCTTGAATCATCCCAAGGATATGGCAAACGTGTCTTATACGCATTATTCGCATAGGATAGGGGATGATGCCAGCTTGTCGGACAATATTGTTTATGATATTGTGGAGGATGTACACACACATACTTTGTGGGTAGGAACCCGGGTGGGGCTGAGTATTATGAAACAAGAGAATCCCGGTACATTCATTAATTATAAGTCATTGCATTCGGCATATCATATACCTTGTGATGAAATAAATTCACTGTTGCGCGATCGCTTCAACAATATCTGGCTGGGTTCCATTGGTGGAGGTGTTTTGATGATAGACACGAAACAGCCTCCGTTTGCCTTTTATTCGCTGAATCTGGCGGAGGATGACGTGCCGACTACTGCTGTCCGTGCTTTGTTTGCCGATTCGGATAAAGACCTTTGGCTGGGTGCTGGGAGTTATGGGTTAGCTCGCAAAGATTATAAAACAGGTGTGCTGTCGTTCTTTTCCCATATTCCGGAATTCTCGGATATTCCTGGTGTACCCACAGTCAATTATATTATTCAGCGTAAGAATGGGGAAGTTTGGTTTGCTACCTATGACGGTGGTATCCTGATATATAAGAAAGGAGAAAAAGTGAAGGTGCTGACTGAATCCGACACGCCTTATCTTTATTCGGACTGTGTCTCGGCCTTATGCGAGGACAGTAAGGGGAATTGTTGGGTGGGCTGCCGTGGCGGTTTGGGAATCAGTTTGGTCGATGGAGAGCATTATAACTTTGGAGCACTTACCTTTGCCGGAGGCGGGCTGGCAGATTGGTATCATGTGAAGGACATTGTGGAGGATACGGATGGGAGCATCTGGATTGCGACAGCCAACTGTGGAATTATACATATTATGGGGAATGTGCAGCATCCCGAAACGTTGAAATGTAGTAACTATAGTTATAACAATGGGCAGTTGGCAACGAACTCGGTGTTGTGTTTGCATGTGGACAAGTCTGGAAGGCTATGGGCCGGAACTGAGGGAGGAGGGTTGTATTTATATGATTATAAGGAAAAGGTATTTATAGAAAAGAATCAGGAATATCAGCTGTCCAGTGACATGATAGGGTCCATAGAGGAAGATAAGCAAGGGTGTTTATGGATGGGGACCAATACGGGGCTGGTACAGCTTTTTGTGCCGGTGGACGAGAATTTGGCTACGGTCCGTGTTTATACAACGGCAGACGGTCTGCAGGATAACTTCTTCATATCACAGTCTTCTTGTAGTAGGGATGGCGAATTGTTTTTTGGAGGGAATAAGGGCTACAACAGTTTTTTTCCTGCATCTCTGGAGGAAGACAATGAGACCATGCCTTATTTGATTACGGATATAAAAATCTTCAACCGTTCTTTTGCGGCATTGGAAGCGGAGGTCAGAGAACAGATTTCTTCTGTCATGCCTTCGTTTACGCGAAAGATAGAACTGCCTTATGGGTATAATAATTTCAGTATCGAATTCGCATCTCTTACCTATAAGAATCCCGGTTTGAATCGGTATGCCTATCAGCTTGTGGGTTTTGACAAGGATTGGCAGTATACGGATGCCAACCGCCGTTTTGCCTATTATAATAATTTGAAGAGCGGCACTTACAAGTTCCGTCTGAAAGCTACCAATGAGAATGGCATTTGGAGCCAGGAAATCCGCGAACTTGAGGTGGTGATATTACCTCCGTTTTGGGCTACATGGTGGGCTTATATCATCTATGCGCTGATAGGGGCAGCTGTTGTCTACTTCATTCTCCGGACGGCAAAGAATAGAATGCAGTTACGCAATGAGCTGCATCTTCGAGAGATGGAAAAATCAAAATTGGAAGAACTGAACCATGCCAAATTACAGTTCTTTACAAACATTACGCATGAACTGCTGACTCCGCTGACTATTATTTCGGCTACGGTTGATGAGTTGAAGATGCGATTCCCCGGGCATGATGACCTTTATACGGTAATGGGTAGCAATATCAGTCGGCTTATCCGTTTGTTGCAGCAGATTCTTGAATTTCGTAAGGCGGAAACCGGTAATCTGAAGTTGCGTGTTTCTCCGGGAGATGTGGCGGCGTTTGTGAAAAACGAAGCCGAATCTTTCCTGCCGCTTGTAAAAAAGCGCAAGATACATTTCTCTGTACTCTGTAATCCAGAGTCGATTATCGGTTATTTTGATACGGACAAACTTGACAAGATTCTCTATAACCTGCTTTCCAATGCTGCTAAATATAATAAGGAGGGTGGCTATATACAAGTCACGCTTATGTATGCCGAAGATAGGGATTTTGTCCGGTTGCATGTAAAGGATAATGGCAGCGGTATTTCAAAGGATAAACAGAAGACGCTTTTCAAGCGGTTCTACGAAGGGGATTACCGGAAGTTTAATACCATTGGTACGGGTATCGGTCTTTCTTTGACAAAGGATTTGGTGGAATTGCATGGAGGACGTATTGAAGTGGAGAGTGGGGAAGGCCAGGGAACGGAATTTATCGTGACCTTGCCCGTAGACCGCTCTTACTTTAAAGAAGAACAGATTGACGAGGAAGCTGTACTTCCGGTACAGAAAACCGTTACCTATCTTGAAGAGGAGGAGGATGCGGACAATGTTGTCTCAGAAAAGTCCAAAGCACATACCATACTGGTGGTGGAAGACAATGAGGAGCTTTTGCAGTTAATGGTCAGGCTGCTGAAGCGTGAATATAATGTCCATACGGCTGAAAACGGTCAAGAGGCTGTGACTGTGCTTGACAATGAGGATATTGACCTGATAGTTTCGGATGTGATGATGCCCGTGATGGACGGTATTGGTTTTTGCAGATATGTGAAGAACAAGTTGGAACTCAGTCACATTCCCGTAATTCTTCTGACAGCCAAGAACAAGGAGGAAGATCGTGCTGAAGCTTATGAAGTGGGTGCGGATGCTTTTATCAGTAAACCGTTCAATCTGGCTGTGTTGCATGCACGTATCCGCAATCTGCTGAAATACAAAGAGCGCAAGGCGCATGATTTTAAGAACCAACTGGTATTCGAAATCAAGGAATTGGATTATACCAGTATTGATGAAGATTTTATGCAACGTGCCATTGACTGTGTAAACCGTCATCTGGAAGATTCTGAGTTCGACCAACCACAGTTTGTGGAGGAGATGGGTACCAGCAAGTCTACCCTTTATAAGAAACTGAAATCCCTGACCGGACTAAATACTTCTGCCTTTATCCGTAACATTCGTCTGAAAGCGGCTTGCCGCATTATGGAAGAGAAGGGAAGTTCCGTACGTATTTCCGATTTGGCGTATGCTGTCGGTTTTAATGACCCGAAATATTTCAGTTCTTGTTTCAAGAAGGAATTCGGCATGTTGCCGACGGAATATCAGGAACGCTTCATACAATCATAGATTAAGTCAAATTATGCTTCTATTAGGTCGAATAACTAAAATTCTACCTCGTAGAAGTATTATTGGAGGTCCTTCTATCAGCATTCACCTACATTTGCCATTGTTTTCACGATTAAAATGAAGAGTGAAAGTGAAACAATTAATGTTTAATCTTAAAGTTTATACAATGAAGAGACAGAGATTCTTTGAAGGACTCGGGCTGAAAGTGTATGTCACTTTGGCCATTTGCATGGCCCTTCTGTTGAATGTTCAGTTCTTGAACGCACAGAGTTCGACAATCAATGTAAAAGGTGTGGTTAATGATGCGATGGGACCGGTGATTGGTGCCAGTGTAGTGGAAAAAGGGAATACGACGAATGGGACAATTACTGACATTGACGGTAATTTCTCCTTGAGGATACCTTCCGATGCCACTTTACTGATTAGTTTTATCGGTTATAAGACGCAGGAGATTCCGGTAGCAGGAAAAACATCTTTCAATGTGCAGCTGGCAGAAGATACCGAGATGCTGGATGAAGTGGTGGTAGTGGGTTTCGGTACACAGAAAAAGGTGAACCTGACTGGTTCTGTGGGGCTGGCTACGGCAAAAGAAATTGAAGCCCGGCCGGTAGCGAATGCCACGCAGGCATTGCAAGGCTTAGTACCGGGCTTGCAGATTACGACCAATACCGGTGAATTGGACAAAAATATGTCCATCAATATTCGTGGTAACGGTACTATCGGTGACGGCTCAAGCGGAAGTCCGCTGATTTTGATTGACGGTATGGAAGGTGACATCAATACGGTGAATCCGCAGGATATTGAGAATATTTCTGTATTGAAGGATGCAGCCGCTTCCTCTATTTATGGTTCGCGTGCACCGTTCGGCGTTATCTTGGTGACTACCAAGAAAGGTAAATCAGGTAAGCCGACTATCAACTACAATAATAGCTTCCGTTTCAACAGTCCGGTGAATTTGCCGGAGATGATGGACTCCTATACCTTTGCCAACTACTTCAATGAAGCTGCACGCAACGGTCAGGACAATGCCCAGTTCTCTGATGCAGTGATGCAGCAGATGCTTGATTTTCAGGCTGCGGGAGGTACTAATCGTGGCGGTTTGCCTACTGATGGTAATGTATGGGGGAAACCGGCAGGTGACCCGTTTACTACGGCGTATGCCAATACGGACTGGTTCTCCGAAATCTATAAGGGGTCTTCCTTCTCACAAGAACATAACTTCAGTGTGAGTGGTGGTGGTGACAAGTTTAACTATTATGCTTCATTGGGGTATCTGGATCAGAATGGCTTGCTTCGTCATGGTTCCGATGACTTGAAGCGCTATAATGCTACCGCCAAGTTTGGTGCCGAACTGACCAAATGGTTAAAGTTCAATTACAGTTTGCGTTATGTCCGCCAGGACCTTGGTCGCCCTACAGCTTTTGGTGGTGGCTTGTATGAGAAAATCGGCCGTCAGACTTGGCCTAATCTTCCGGTTTATGATGAAAACGGCTATTACTTCAATAGTAATGCCGAGACACCTGCCATGTCACTGGCGTTGGGTGGTGAGCGTGATGTACAGACAGATAAGATTTATCATCAGGCAAGCTTGGTATTCGAGCCCGTGAAGAATTGGATTACCAATGTTGAATTCAACTATAGCACCAATTCCATCGATACGCGTGAAACCGGACTTCCTTATTATAACCACGATGTGAGTGGAAATATTGTGGATACGCAGGGAACCTCCAGCCTCTATCAGGATTACAAGAAAGAGAATTACATGAACTGGAATATTTACTCCACTTATTCTCTTGCCATCAATGATGAGCATAATTTTAAGGTAATGGGTGGTTTTCAGTCCGAAGAAATGCGTCAGAAGTTCTTCAGTGCCAAAGGATATGGTTTGCAGGTGGAAGACCTTCCGGAACTGGATTTGATTTCGAATATTGACGGTGCCGGTAAGGATAAGGTGCCCGAAGTGGGAGGTTATCGTAATGAGTGGGCTACAGCAGGTTTCTTTGGTCGCTTGAATTATGATTATAAAGGCCGTTATCTGGCAGAGGCCAATCTGCGTTATGATGGTACTTCCCGTTTCCGTCGTGGTAACCGTTGGCAAGTATCTCCTTCTTTCTCTTTGGGTTGGAACATTGCCCAAGAAAACTTCTGGGAAGATTTTGCCGATACTTTCAACCAGTTGAAATTCCGTTTCTCTTATGGTGAACTGGGGAATATGAATACAAACGGTTGGTATCCTACTTATCGTGCTATGACATTGAAGCAGGCAAACGGCAGCTGGTTACAGAATGGATTGAAACCAAACACTGCTTATGTAGGCGACCTTATC
>UMDF01048172.1_pt1 | contig 17819 bp, 14 predicted proteins | sample 1964421 | NCBI WGS metagenome assembly UMDF01 (sample SAMEA4835987, study PRJEB28245) | human gut metagenome | biome: gut microbiome; material: fecal sample | place: Denmark | collected 2008
GCCGTAGTGGAGGGTGTAGGCGACCACTGCTGCGAGTATATGACCGGCGGGCGCGTGGTAGTACTCGGACAGACGGGACGCAACTTTGCCGCAGGCATGTCCGGCGGTGTGGCCTACGTATGGAACCGGGACGACAACTTCGACTATTTCTGCAACATGGAAATGGTAGAACTGAGTCTCATCGAAGAGGCCTCCTACCGCAAGGAACTGCATGAGCTCATTCGCCAGCACTATCTGTACACCGGTTCCAAACTGGCACGCACCATGCTCGATAACTGGCCACGCTATGCCGACCAGTTCATTCAGGTAGTCCCTATCGAATACAAAAAAGTGCTGCAAGAGGAGCAGATGCAGAAATTGCAACAGAAGATTGCAGAAATGCAACGCGATTATTGAATCGCGAATTAATAATGAAATAATGAAAGACTGAGGAAATTCCCCTTTCATTCTTTAATTCTTTAACTTTTTAATTTGTTCATCATGGGAGATCCAAAAGCATTCCTCAATATCCCCCGCCAAGAGGCGGGTTACCGTCCGATACACGAACGTATCACAGACTTCAGCCAAGTGGAACAGACACTGAACAGCCACGACCGCAAGCTCCAGGCCTCGCGCTGTATGGACTGCGGCGTACCCTTCTGCCACTGGGCATGTCCGCTGGGCAATAAAGACCCGGAATTCCAAGACGCGCTCTACCGGGGCAAATGGCGCGAAGCCTATCAAATACTGAACAGTACGAATGATTTTCCGGAATTTACGGGACGCATCTGCCCTGCCCTTTGCGAGAAGTCGTGCGTACTGAAACTCTCGTGCAACGAACCGGTCACTATCCGCGAGAACGAAGCCGCCATTGCCGAGGCTGCTTTTCGCGAGGGCTACATCACCCCCCTCCAGCCCGAACGCAACGGAAAGAAAGTAGCCGTCATCGGCGCCGGCCCTGCCGGATTGAGCGTTGCCGTACGGCTGAACGCCAAAGGTTACGAAGTTACCCTATTCGACAGCAAACCGATGCCGGGAGGACTGCTGCGTTACGGCATCCCCAACTTCAAACTGGACAAAGCCGTCATCGACCGCCGCATGAAAATCCTCAAGGCCGAAGGAATCTTGTTCAAGATGGGAGTCCATGTCGATGTGCAGAAACTGCCTGCCGGATTTGATGCCTACGCCATTTGTACCGGTACGCCCACCGCCCGCGACCTCTCCATTCCGGGCAGGGAGCTGAAAGGCATCTACTTTGCCCTCGACATGCTGGCACAGCAGAACCATATTCTGGATGGAGATACCTTCCCGAAAGACCAACTCGTTAACGCCCGCAGCAAACGGGTACTCGTCATCGGCGGCGGCGATACCGGGTCTGACTGTATAGGCACCAGCATTCGCCAGGGAGCCGTCAGCGTAACCCAGATTGAAATTATGCCCCAACCGCCCATAGGACACAACCCGGATACTCCCTGGCCGCAATGGCCCGTCGTACTGAAAACCACCAGCAGCCACGAAGAAGGCTGTACCCGTCGATGGTCCCTCGCCTCTACCCGGTTCATCGGGAAGAATGGCAAGGTATGCGGTGTGGAAGTGGAAGAAGTGGAGTGGCTTCCGGCAACAGACAGTGGCCGCCCTACCATGAAACCTACGGGCAAGAAAGAGGTCATCGAAGCCGACATGGTGCTCCTGGCCATGGGTTTCCTCAAGCCCGAGCAACCGAAGTTTGCAGAGAACGTATTCGTGGCAGGCGATGCCGCCCACGGCGCCAGCCTCGTAGTACGTGCCTTGGCCGACGGACGACGAGTGGCAACGGAAATAGACCGTTACCTCGCCCCCCTAAAAGAGAACGTGGGTGTGTCAAAATACACTTGAATATTTTTTTCAGGCACGGATTACGCGGATTACACGGATTTTTCCTTTCTCCTTTCCGTGAAATCCGCGTAATCCGCGCCTAAAAGAAAGCTGTCACAAAGTTTTCGGACAGACTCCCTTTTTAATTTCTAATTCTTAATTTTTAACTTATAATTACCATGTGTGGAATAGCAGGAATCTTCAACATACAGTCTCAAACTCCTGAGTTGAGAAACAAAGCGCTACGGATGGCGCAGAAAATCCGTCATCGCGGACCGGACTGGAGTGGTATCTACGTAGGCGGCTCCGCCATCCTCGCCCACGAACGCCTCTCCATTGTCGACCCGGAATCCGGCGGACAACCCTTATATTCACCCGACCGCAAACAGGTGCTTGCCGTCAATGGCGAGATTTACAACCATCGCGACATCCGTGCCCGCTATGCCGGAAAATACGCCTTCCAGACAGGTTCCGACTGCGAAGTCATCCTTGCCCTTTACAAAGACAAAGGCATCCGCTTCCTCGAAGAGCTGAACGGCATCTTCGCCTTCGCCCTCTATGATGAAGAAACGGACGATTACCTCATCGCTCGCGACCCCATCGGCGTAATCCCCCTTTATATAGGACGCGACAAAGACGGACACATCTACTTCGGCAGTGAGCTGAAAGCTCTTGAGGGTTTCTGCGATGAGTACGAGCCTTTCCTTCCCGGCCACTACTACCGTGGGCGCGAGGGCAAGATGCACCGCTGGTACACCCGCGACTGGATGGACTATGCCGCTGTGAAGGACAACTATACCCCTACCGCCGAACGCAACACCGCGCCGGCTTCGATAGGCCGGACAGCCTACGGCACACAAGTCACTGCCGTGCACGATGCCCTCGAAGCCGCCGTACAGCGCCAGTTGATGTCCGACGTCCCCTACGGTGTCCTGCTCAGTGGCGGACTCGATTCTTCCGTCATCTCTGCCATCGCCAAGAAATATGCCGCCAAACGCATCGAGACAGACAACAAGGCAGATGCCTGGTGGCCGCAACTCCATTCCTTCGCCGTCGGCCTGAAGGGAGCTCCCGACTTGATTAAAGCCCGTGAAGTGGCCCGTCATATCGGTACCGTGCATCACGAGATAAACTATACCGTTCAGGAAGGCCTCGATGCTATCCGCGACGTCATCTATTTCATTGAAACTTATGACGTAACCACCGTCCGCGCCTCCACCCCCATGTATCTGCTGGCGCGTGTCATCAAAAGCATGGGCATCAAGATGGTACTCAGCGGCGAAGGTGCAGACGAGGTGTTCGGCGGTTACCTTTACTTCCACAAGGCGCCCACCCCGCAAGCCTTTCACGAAGAAACCGTGCGCAAGCTCTCCAAACTACATCTGTACGACTGCCTCCGTGCCAACAAAAGCCTTGCAGCCTGGGGAGTGGAAGGGCGTGTCCCCTTCCTCGACAAAGAATTTCTGGATGTTGCCATGCGCATCAATCCGGCAGTCAAGATGTGCCCCGGCAAGGAGATAGAAAAGAAAGTAGTCCGCGAAGCCTTTGCCGACATGCTCCCCCAGAGCGTTGCCTGGCGGCAGAAAGAACAGTTCTCCGACGGTGTGGGCTACAGTTGGATTGATACGCTGAAAGCCGTCACTGCCGCCGCCGTCAGCGACGAACAGATGGCACGTGCAGCCGAACGTTTCCCGATACATACCCCGCAAAACAAGGAAGAGTATTACTACCGTACCATCTTCGAAGAGCATTTCCCCAGTGAAAGCGCGGCCCGGAGCGTTCCCAGCGTGCCCAGTGTGGCATGCTCCACCGCCGAGGCGCTGGCATGGGACGCCTCTTTCCTAGGGAAGAACGACCCCAGCGGACGGGCAGTAGCGGGGATACATGAAGAAGCATACAAGGATTAAACTGTCTACTCTGTAAATGCCATAACCAGGAGATTGAAATGCCATAGTTCAGCAAAGCAAATACCACAGTTCAGCAACTGAAATGCCACACCTCGGCAAGGCAAATGCCATTCATTGGGATGGATGAACTGTGGTATTTGCTTTGCTGAACTGTGGCGTTTCCAGACAGCGTTCCACACATAGAAAGCAAAATAACCTCCGATTCATTTTATATTTAAGGTGCATGCACTATCTTTGTGTTCAAAACAAACACCCTAATCATTATGAATCTGAAAAAACTATTTTTTGCTTCCGCCCTGCTCTTTGCTGCATGCGGCACTATCCAGGCCCAGGAAGTCATTGCCCACCGTGGTTTCTGGACTACGGACGGCTCGGCCCAGAACTCCCTTGCCGCACTTGTAAAGGCTGATTCTATCCACTGCTACGGCTCCGAGTTCGACGTTTGGCTCACCACAGACAATCAGCTGGTTGTCAATCATGACGCCACCTTTAAAGGCGTAACTATGCAAGATGCCACAGCCAAGGTATGCACCGCCGTACAACTGGACAACGGCGAACAACTCCCTACCCTGCAACAGTATCTGGACAAGGCAAAAAGCCTGAAAACCCGCCTTATCCTCGAACTGAAAGCCCACAAGACTCCCGAACAGGAAACACGAGCCGTAGAGGGCATCGTAAAAATGATAAAGGACAAAGGACTGGAGGACCGTACGGAATATATCACCTTCTCCCAACATGCCACCAAGGAATTTATCCGTCTGGCACCCAAAGGCACCCCCGTCTACTACCTGACCGGTGATCTTACCCCCAAGGAGCTGAAAGCATGGGGTTGTGCCGGTCCCGACTATCACTTCAGTGTCTTCCAAAAACATCCCGAATGGATAAAGGAATGCCACGACCTCGGCATGAAAGTAAATGCCTGGACCGTAAACGAAGCCAAAGACATGGAATGGCTCATCAGCCAAGGAGTAGATTTCATCACAACCAATGAACCGGTAGTGCTGGAAGAAATTTTAAAGAAAAAATAGCTGCTTCTTATACATTTAGAAACAAAAACCAAACAAACCGCTTCATTATGTCTACGATGGAGCGGTTTTTTATTTTCAAAAAGACAGCAATTAGCCCTATAAAAAATCTTTTTTCTTATTTTGAATCAAACTAAACTTTCACATGGGTTACAATTTATATAAAAACAAAGCCATATGCTTTTAAATTGAAAGCCTGACAGTAGATATTCTCATTGAATGAAAGTTTCGCTAAAAAATAATAGAAAATAGATATGTTTTATAGTTAATCACAAAACAAAACGTCGTATATTTGCACCGAAGTAAAACAAAAGGATATATTAACCAGACAATAAAGGACAAAATGACAAGAGCTATAAAATTCACCAAGATGCACGGTGCCGGAAACGACTACATTTATGTAGATACAACCCGATATCCTATCAGCCATCCGGAAGAGCTTGCGAGGGCATGGAGTGCACCGCATACGGGAATCGGAAGTGACGGTCTGGTACTTATCGGTTCTTCGGACAAGGCCGATTTCAGCATGCGGATATTCAATGCCGACGGCTCGGAGGCCCGGATGTGCGGCAATGCAAGCCGCTGCATCGGAAAATATCTTTTTGACTACGGACTGACCTCCAAAACAGAAATCGCACTCGATACACTGTCAGGTATAAGGATGCTAAACCTGCACTTGGCAGACGGAAAGGTCAACTCTGTAACCGTAGACATGGGCATACCTGCCGACGAACCGGCAGACTACGACGGCAAAGGAGCCAAACCGATGAAAGAACAGCCCATCGAAGTGGACGGAGAACGATATGTAGGGACCACCGTATCCATGGGAAACCCGCATCTGGTAATCTTTGTCAATGATATTGAAGCCATCGACCTTACAGTCATCGGTCCCAAACTGGAGAATCACCCTCTCTTCCCCGGACGCATCAATGTAGAACTTGCCCAGATATTGGGAGAAGGAAAAATAAGGATGCGTGTCTGGGAACGAGGCTCGGGCATTACCCAAGCCTGCGGAACCGGAGCTTGTGCCACCGCCGTGGCAGCCTTCCTCACCGGACGCGCAGGAAGGGAATCCATCATCATCATGGACGGAGGCTCACTCACCATCCGATGGGACATCGCCACCAGGCATGTACTGATGACGGGAGAAGCCACCAAAGTATTCGACGGCAAAATTGAATTAATTGACTAATCACCAACTATCAACCAAGAAAAGATTATGGCATTAGTAAACGAACATTTTTTAAAGCTACCGGGTAGTTATCTGTTTTCAGACATAGCCAAGAAGGTAAATACTTTCAGGATAACACATCCCAAGCAAGAGGTCATCCGTCTGGGTATCGGAGACGTTACCCGGCCACTGCCACCGGTCTGCATCGAAGCGATGCACAAGGCAGTGGAGGAGATGGCTGACGCACGGACATTCCGTGGATATGGTCCCGAGCAAGGATACGACTTCCTGATAGAAGCCATCATCAAGCACGATTACCTTCCACGCGGCATCCATTTCGGTCCTACGGAAATCTTCGTGAACGACGGAGCAAAGAGCGACACGGGAAACATCGGCGACATTCTCCGCCACGACAACAGCGTAGGCGTGACCGACCCTATTTATCCGGTCTATATAGACAGCAACGTGATGTGCGGACGTGCCGGAGTACTGGAAGGAAACGGCCAGTGGAGCAACGTCACCTACATGCCTTGTACCGCCGAGAACGACTTCATCCCGGAGATTCCGGACAAGCGCATCGACATCGTCTACCTCTGCTACCCCAACAACCCGACGGGAACCACTCTGACCAAGTCCGAGTTGAAGAAATGGGTAGATTATGCGCTCGCCAACGACACGTTGATTCTGTTCGATGCCGCCTACGAAGCCTTCATCCGCGAAGACGACGTGCCCCACTCCATCTATGAGATAAAGGGAGCAAAGAAATGCGCCATCGAGTTCCGCAGCTTCTCGAAGACTGCCGGATTCACGGGAGTACGCTGCGGCTACACCGTTGTACCGAAAGAACTCACCGCCGCCACACTGGAAGGTGAACGCATCCCGCTGAACAAGCTCTGGAACCGCCGCCAATCTACCAAGTTCAACGGTACCAGCTACATCACCCAGCGAGCGGCGGAAGCCATCTACACACCGGAGGGACAGCGGCAGATAAAGGAAACGATAGATTATTATATGGACAATGCCCGGACCATGAAGCAGGGCCTTGAAGCGGCCGGGCTGAAAGTCTACGGCGGTGTGAACGCTCCTTACATCTGGCTGAAAACACCCGACGGAACAAGCTCTTGGCGGTTCTTCGAACAGATGCTGTACGAAGCCAATGTAGTGGGCACACCGGGTGTAGGTTTCGGCCCCAGCGGTGAAGGATATATCCGGCTGACGGCCTTCGGCAAACACGAAGATTGCGTGGAAGCCATGAAGCGCATCCGAAAGTGGCTGAAATAAAAAACAATTGAATTAGCGAGGTACTTGCTATAATCGAGTCGGACTGATCATCCGGAATTTTTCTAAACTTAAAGGTAAAAAGGTATGAAAACAAGAAGTGTAAAATGGGGAATAATGGTAATGGCGCTATTATCAATGGCAATGCCTTTCACGGCAAAGGCTCAGGATAAAGTGGAAGCGTCGGTAGGCGTCGACCTCGTAAGCGGTTACGTGTGGCGCGGCCAGGATTTGGGAGGGGTAAGCCTCCAGCCGAGCGCATCCATCGCCTACAAAGGTTTCTCTCTGGGAGCTTGGGGCTCCGTAGGCATCGAAAGTTCGGACACGAAAGAATTCGACCTCATACTGGGATATTCGACCGGAGGTTTCAGTATATCGGTGACGGACTACTGGTACAACGTGACCGGAGATGGGGTGACAGCCAAATACTTCCAGTACGGCGCACACAATGCTGCCAACTCACATCTGTTCGAAGCGCAAATCGGCTATGATTTCGGCCCCGTAGCCGTAAACTGGTACACCAACTTTGCAGGCGACGACGGTGTTGACAAAGACGGTGACCGTGCTTATTCATCCTACATCTCCGTAGCAGCTCCCTTCACACTGGGCGGACTGGACTGGACGGCTGAAATAGGTGCTACTCCCTGGGCTACAGACTTCTACGAGGCTAACGGATTTGCCGTATGCGACATCAGCCTGGGTGTATCGAAAGACATCACAATCACCCGTTCCTTCTCTCTCCCGCTGTTTGCCAAGGCAACCTGGAATCCGAGGTCGGAAGGTGCCTATTTCGTAGTCGGACTAAGCTTCTAAGAGCAAAGAACTATGATTTACACATGCCGAAAGGCAAATAGTAAATTGTAAATTGTCAAATCGTAAATTATTTAAGGTATGAAAAAGATTGAAGCTATTATCCGCAAGACCAAATTCGAGGAAGTAAAGGAAGCTTTGCTTGAAGCGGACATCGAATGGTTCTCCTACTATGAGGTAAGAGGCATCGGCAAGTCCAGACAGGCGCGTATCTATCGCGGTGTGCTGTACGACACCAGCTCCATCGAACGAATCCTGATTTCCATCGTGGTGCGCGACAAGAATGCCGAGAAGACCGTACAAGCCATCATCAGGTCTGCACAAACCGGCGAAATCGGCGACGGACGCATCTTCGTCATCCCCATTGAAGACGCTATCCGCATACGTACTGCCGAGAGAGGCGACATCGCACTCTACAACGCCGAACAAGAAAGATGACGGGCAGCTACAAGCCACACAACTAAGAAAATACAATACAACTAAAATCAAGGAGATTTATGGATAAACATATTAAATGCAGTCTCGCCAGACTGTGTATGGCCCTTGCCATATCCATGGCATTCTGCTTCACCACAGATACATTCGCACAAGACAGTGCAGCAACGGACAGTCTGGCTGCCGTTGCCACGGAAGTAACCACCGCCGTAGAGGCACCCGCAGAAGAGGCTTCGGCCGCTTCGGACACCGTGGCCCAACTGGTATCGGGTGTCAACACCGTATGGATGTTACTGGCAGCCATGCTGGTATTCTTCATGCAGCCGGGCTTCGCGCTGGTCGAGGCAGGTTTCACCCGTACCAAGAACACGGCCAACATCCTGATGAAGAATTTTGTTGACTTCATGTTCGGTTCCCTGCTCTACTGGTTCGTCGGTTTCGGCATCATGTTCGGACTGGGCGGCTTCTTCGGGACTCCCCACTTCATGAGCCTGCTGTTCGAGAGCAACGGACTGCCCGACCCGGCCTCCCTGCCTACCGAAGGTTTCCTGGTATTCCAGACGGTGTTCTGCGCCACTTCCGCCACCATCGTTTCCGGTGCCATGGCAGAGCGCACCAAGTTCTCCATGTACCTGGTCTACACCATCTTTATCAGCGTACTGATTTATCCGGTTTCCGGCCACTGGACCTGGGGCGGCGGCTGGCTGATGAACGGCGAGGCAGACTCTTTCATGATGGACACTTTCGGAACAACGTTCCACGACTTTGCTGGTTCCACCATCGTTCACTCCGTAGGCGGTTGGATAGCCTTGGTGGGTGCGGCCATCCTTGGCCCGCGCATCGGGAAATACGGCAAAGACGGAAAGTCAAGAGCCATCCCCGGACACAACCTCACCATTGCGGCACTCGGCGTGTTCATCCTCTGGTTCGGGTGGTTCGGATTCAACCCCGGCTCTCAGTTGGCAGCAGCCACTACCGAGGACCAGGTAGCTATCTCGCTCGTATTCCTCAACACCAACCTGGCAGCCTGTGCCGGCGGTTTCTTCGCTCTGGCAGTGAGCTGGTTTAAGTATGGCAAACCTTCTCTGTCACTGACGCTGAACGGTATCTTGGCAGGGTTGGTAGGTATTACGGCAGGATGTGACATGGTATCTCCGCTGGGTGCGGTCATCATCGGCACTATCTGCGGCATACTGATGATATACGCCGTAGAGTTCATTGACCGCGTGCTGAAGATTGACGATCCCGTAGGTGCAAGTTCCGTACACGGCGTATGCGGCTTCACGGGAACAGTCCTGACAGGCTTGTTCTCCACCAGCGAAGGTCTGTTCTACGGTGCGGGCTGGGGCTTCCTCGGCGCACAGTTGTTCGGTGCTTTGGTAGTGGGCTTATGGGCTGCCGGCATGGGATTCATCATCTTCAAAGTCCTCGACAAGATTCACGGCCTGCGTGTTCCTGCACGGGTCGAAGAAGAAGGGCTCGACATCTACGAGCATGGCGAATCAGCTTACAACGCATAAAGAAGTTTTTTCACTCTAACAATAAGTTTTTATAAACCAACAACAATTACAACTCTAAGGTATTATGTCAAAATTGAGATTCAGAGTAGTAGAGACGGCGTTCAAGAAGAAGCCCGTTGCAGTGGCAGTGCCGGTGGAACGTCCGTCGGAGTATTTTGCCAAGTATGTATTCAACAAGGAGAAGATGTTCCGCTATCTGCCGAGCAAAGTGTATGCCAAACTGACGGATGTGATTGACAACGGTGCTCCGCTGGACCGCAACATAGCCGACGAGGTTGCCGCAGGTATGAAGAAATGGGCGGTTGAAATGGGGGCGACCCACTATACGCACTGGTTTCATCCGCTGACCGAAGGTACTGCCGAAAAGCACGATGCTTTTGTGGAACACGACGGCAAAGGCGGTGTAATGGAGGAATTCACCGGCAAACTGCTCGTGCAGCAGGAACCGGACGCATCCAGTTTCCCAAACGGCGGTATCCGCAATACGTTCGAGGCACGTGGTTACTCGGCATGGGACCCCTCCTCCCCGGCATTCATCGTAGACGACACGCTCTGCATCCCGACTATTTTCATTGCCTATACCGGCGAATCGCTGGACTACAAGGCACCGTTGCTGAAAGCCCTGCGTGCCGTAGACAAGGCTGCCGTCGACGTATGCCACTATTTCAATCCGGAAGTAAAGAAAGTGGTTGCCTATCTGGGCTGGGAGCAGGAATATTTTCTGGTTGACGAAGGGTTGTACGCCGCACGTCCCGACCTGCTGATGACCGGACGCACGCTGATGGGCCATGACAGCGCCAAGAACCAGCAGCTGGAAGACCATTACTTCGGGGCCATCCCCAGCCGTGTGGCCGCTTTCATGAAGGAACTGGAAATCGAAGCGCTGAAACTCGGCATCCCTGTCAAGACCCGTCACAACGAAGTGGCTCCCAACCAGTTCGAGCTGGCTCCCGTCTTCGAGGAATGCAACCTGGCGGTAGACCACAACATGCTCATCATGGCCTTGATGCGTAAAGTGGCACGTAACCACGGTTTCCGCGTACTGCTGCACGAAAAGCCCTTCAAGGGTGTCAACGGTAGCGGCAAGCATAATAACTGGTCGCTGGGTACGGACACCGGTATCCTGCTCCACGCACCCGGCAAACTGCCCGAAGAGAACCTGCGTTTCATCACCTTCGTAGTGAATACACTGATGGCCGTGTACCGCCACAACGGATTGCTGAAAGCCTCCATCTCCAGTGCGACGAACGCCCACCGGCTGGGTGCCAACGAAGCGCCTCCGGCCATCATCTCTTCTTTCCTGGGCAAGCAGTTGAGCCAAGTGCTGGAACACATTGAAGAAAGCACCAAGGACGACCTCGTCAGCCTCAGCGGCAAGCAAGGCATGAAGCTGGACATCCCGCAGATTCCGGAACTGATGATAGACAATACCGACCGCAACCGCACCAGCCCGTTTGCCTTCACCGGCAACCGCTTCGAGTTCCGCGCCGTGGGTTCCGAGGCCAACTGCGCCAGTGCCATGATTGCGCTGAACTCCGCCCTTGCCGAGCAGTTGACGGAATTCAAGAAAGATGTGGACGAACTGATTGAAAAGGGTGAGCCGAAAATCTCCGCCATTCTCGACGTTATCCGCAAGTACATCAAGATTTGTAAACCCATCCACTTCGATGGAAACGGTTACAGTGACGAATGGAAAGCTGAAGCTGCCCGCCGCGGTCTGGACTGCGAGACAAGTGTCCCCGTCATCTTCGACAACTACCTGAAACCGGAGAGCATCCGGATGTTCGAGTCCATCGGTGTCATGACGAAGAAGGAACTGGAAGCCCGTAACGAGGTGAAATGGGAAATGTACACCAAGAAAATACAGATTGAAGCCCGCGTGCTCGGAGATTTGGCCATGAACCACATTATCCCCGTAGCTACACAGTATCAGTCGGATTTGATTGACAACGTCTACAAGATGAAAGACCTGTTCCCCGCAGAGAAGGCTGCAAAACTGTCTGCCAAGAATCTGGAACTCATCGAAGAGATTGCCGACCGTACCGCCTTCATCAAGGAGCATGTGGATGCCATGATCGAGGCGCGCAAAGTGGCCAACAAAATTGAGAGTGAACGTGAAAAAGCCATCGCCTACCACGACAACATCGTACCGATGATGGAGGAAATCCGTTACCACATCGACAAGCTGGAACTCATCGTCGACAATCAGATGTGGACGTTGCCCAAATATCGCGAGTTACTGTTTATAAGATGAAAATTAAGGATGAAGGATTAGGGATTAAGGGTTAATCCAGCCTGCTAATCCTTAATCCCCAATCCTTAATCCCCAATCCCTATCTCATTCTTTTGTTGGTTGTTTTAAGTTTGCAGGGGGAGAGGTGCCGCGAGGCAGTTCTCTCTCTTTTTTTCATTCATGCCAACAGTTGGCGGTAAGCGGGAAATAACCTATCTTTGTCCGTCAGATAAAACAACCCTATCATCATGAAGAATTTACGTAACTGCTATGTAGCGTTCCTGCTGTTTGCCTTGCTGTTTGTTGCGGTTGCCGCCCCGGCACAAACCGATTTGCAGCAAAAACTGGGGCAGATTTCCGCCATTACGGAAACCCGTCCTTTGGAATCCACCCGGTTCTCCGAGAAGTATGTAACCTATTTCACCCAGCCGTTGGACCACCGTCATCCCGAAAAAGGCAGTTTCCGCCAGCGTGTAATTGTCTCCCACGTCAGCTTCGACCGTCCCACGGTGATTGTAACCGAAGGCTATGGAGCCGCCTATGCCCTCAACCCCAAGTATCGCGAGGAACTTTCAGAGCTGCTCGATGCCAACATGATTTTTGTGGAATACCGTTATTTCCTGGAATCCACCCCTGAGCCTAAAGACTGGCAATACCTCACCGCCGAGAATTCCGCAGACGACCTGCACGCCGTCCGCAACGCCTTTAAAAGCATCTATCCCGGCAAATGGATTGCGACCGGCATCAGCAAGGGCGGGCAGACTACCCTGCTCTACCGCACATTCTATCCGGACGATGTGGATATTTCCGTGCCTTATGTAGCTCCGCTCTGCTACGGGGTGGAAGACGGGCGCCACGAGCCTTTCCTCAGGAAAGTGTCTACTCCGGAGGACCGCAAACGGATTGAGGACTTCCAGTTGGAAGTGTTGAAACGGAAAGCCGCACTGCTCCCCCGCTTTGAGAAATATTGCGATGAAAAAGGACTCAAGTTCCGTGCGCCCGTTGAAGAGATATACGACTATTGTGTGCTGGAGTATTCTTTTGCCCTTTGGCAGTGGGGAACTCCCGTCAACAGCATTCCTGCCACCACGGCCTCGGACGATGAGATATTTGCCCACCTGCTCGACATCAGTAATCCCGACTACTTCATTGCCGACAGTCCCACAGCCTCGTTCTTTGTGCAGGCTGCCCGCGAGCTGGGCTATTACGGCTACGATACGAAGCCTTTCAAGAAGTATCTTTCCATCCAATCGAGCAAGGATTACCTGCACCGCCTCATGCTCCCCGAAGAGCTGAAAGACATGCCCTTTGACAAGACCCTAAGCAAGAAAATCACGAAATTCCTGAAAGAGAATGACCCGAAAATGATATTCATCTACGGCGAGAACGACCCGTGGACAGCTGCCGGAGTGACCTGGCTGAAAGGAAAGAAAAACATCCATGTATTCGTAGAGCCCGGGGGAAGCCATCGGGCACGCATCGGCACACTGCCCGAAGCGAAAAAGAAGCAAGCGATGGAGCTGATCAATGAATGGTTGAAACAATAAGAACAAGAGTGTGTCAAAAGCACATAAATGCTTTCATGATGTTATAATATTAGGCGCGGATTACGCGAACAACGCGGATTCAGTCAAATAAATCCGTGAAATCCGCGTAATTCGCGCCTAAAAGAAAGTATTAAGAGGGGGTTGACACACCCTCCTTTTTTTATTCTATAATTTGTGCATCCTCAATATCGTCCACTGCCTTTGCCGAAGCATCCGGTGTCTTCGGACGGCGACGCGTAAACTTGAACCAGTTCAGCAGTTCCGAAGCCGCATAGACCAGACTGCTGATGCCGATAATAATAAATGCCGTGGAGCGTACTCCCGTAGGATTGAACAGCGCAACCAAGCCGGCAAGCAGAATCAATACCGGAACCACATAAAAACCTCCCGGTACCAGCATCCAGCGACGGGCAGCGGAAAGCGAAGCAATCTGTTGCACTCCTCCCATCACCAGGATAAATCCCAATACAAATGTCAGCAAATCGGCAAAGAAACCGGGCATGATAATCAGCCACAAGCCAAACAGCAGGCTACCCACCCCCTCGATAGGGAAACGGCTGCGCATCTCCGTGCTCTGTGCAAAGTAGCCTATGATGCTGATAAGCGAAGGCACCAGGAAAATGACACCTATCGTAATCACAAAGTAATCACCCGCCTGGTCGGGAAACATCACCAGCACCAAACCGATAACCAGTGCACATATTGCACGCAAAAATGAGTAACTTAATCCTTTCATGAGTCTATGTTTTTTTGCGAAGATACATCTTTATCCGAATAACTCCACACGAAAATCCCGAAAAATCAGTTTACATTCAGCCAGGCATTCATATCTTCGGCCACAAAGAGCCAGTATAATAACAATAGTACAGCAATAACCACGCCTATGGCAACTAAATGTTTTCTATTCATAGTCTGTTCCTTTCTTTTTTTGAATGAATATTCGTTTTTACTACACCTATAAGAACAATATTTCAAGAAAAATGTTTTAATCCGGGAAAAAAGTCATATTTATTTTGGCAGTTAAAACAAAGTGCTTATATTTGTCGCGAAAACGAAGACAGGCTGCACCTCAGCATAAAAAATGAACGAGTTCATTTTATTATACATTCGGTTTGCACTGTCTTTGCCGCTGATAAAACAAAAAAAGTCAATGAAAACAATGTTCGTAAATACATATTGGTGGTGGCACCCGTTACAACTCCGACAGTCGTAAGGGAGCAGCGCTCGTATGTATATATGTAATATATAGTAAAAAACAAAAAGAGCCCTGTCGCACCAAGCGACGGGGCTCTTTTCGTTTAAGCAATAATGCGTTTTGATTTCTGAAATAGTAAATAGTAAATCGTCAAATAGTAAATAACATGATGAATTTCTTAGTTGACAAAGAAGGTTATTACGGAGAGTTCGGCGGGGCATACGTTCCCGAAATCCTCCACAAATGTGTAGAAGAGTTGCAGAACACCTACCTCAAGGTGCTGCAAAGTGAGGACTTCAAGCGTAAATACGACCAGTTGCTGCGCGACTATGTGGGACGCCCTTCCCCACTCTACCTGGCGCACCGCTTGTCCGAGAAGTACGGCTGCCGGATTTACCTCAAGCGTGAAGACCTGAACCACACCGGTGCCCACAAAATCAACAACAGCATCGGGCAGGTATTGCTGGCACGCCGCATGGGCAAGCGCCGCATCATCGCCGAAACCGGAGCCGGGCAACACGGCGTTGCCACAGCCACCGTCTGCGCCCTGATGAATATGGAATGCATCGTCTACATGGGTAAGACCGACGTGGAACGCCAGCGCGTCAATGTGGAGAAGATGAAGATGCTCGGCGCCACCGTCGTCCCCGTCACCAGTGGCAATATGACGTTGAAGGACGCCACCAACGAAGCCATCCGCGACTGGTGCTGCCATCCGGCGGACACCTACTACGTGATAGGTTCCACCGTGGGCCCGCATCCCTACCCCGACATGGTGGCACGCCTGCAGTCCGTCATCAGCGAAGAAATAAGGAAGCAGCTCCTTGAACACGAGGGACGCGAATGCCCCGATTACCTCATCGCCTGCGTAGGCGGAGGAAGCAATGCAGCCGGCACCATCTATCACTACGTCAACGACCCGAACGTGCAAATCGTCCTCGCCGAAGCCGGTGGAAAAGGCATTGAAACGGGAATGACAGCCGCCACCATCGCCCTCGGCAAGATGGGCATCATCCACGGCTCGCGCACCTACGTCATCCAGAACGAGGACGGACAGATAGAAGAGCCCTATTCCATCTCTGCCGGACTGGACTATCCGGGCATCGGCCCCATGCACGCCAACCTTGCCAAACAGAAACGTGCCATCGTCCTCGCCGTCAACGACGACGAAGCCATCCGGGCCGCCTACGAACTGACCCGGCTCGAAGGCATCATCCCCGCATTGGAAAGCGCCCACGCACTGGGTGCGCTGGAGAAGATGAGGTTCAAGCCGACGGACGTGGTGGTGCTGACGGTGTCGGGACGGGGGGATAAGGATATAGAGACGTATTTGAGTGATGAGTTATAAGTGATAAGTGATGAGCTATTTGAAAATACGAGATGCAATGAAATAAAATACAAGATACAATGAAACAATATGATTATAAAACAGTCAGCCGCACCATGCTCGGTGACTTGCATACGCCGGTGAGCACGTATCTGAAGGTGCGCGACATCTTTCCGCAGAGCGCACTTATGGAGAGTTCCGACTATCACGGCAGTGAGAACAACCGCTCGTTCATCGCTCTGTGTCCGCTGGCAAGTGTCAGCATAGACCACGGCACGGCTATCTTCCGCCTGCCGGACGACAGCCGCGAAGAGCATCCCATAACCGATGCATACCGGGTAGAGAATGCCTTGAACGATTTCCTTGCCCACTTCCGCGTGGAGGGCGAATACAGCAATTACTGCGGACTCTACGGATACACCTCCTTCAATGCTGTCCGCTACTTCGAGAATATCCCCGTGAAGGACAGCCGCGAAGCTACCAACGATGCGCCGGACATGCTGTACATATTATATAAGTACCTCATCGTCTTCAACGATTTCAAGAATGAGATGCTGCTCCTCGAGATGCTGGCGCCCGGCGAGACCAGCGAACTGGACCAGGTGCAGAAGGCCATCCATAACCGCAACTACACCGCCTACGATTTCCGCGCCATCGGCCCCACCACCTCTCCGCTTACGGACGAGGAGCACAAGGCGAATATCCGCCGGGGCATCGCCCACTGTCTGCGCGGCGACGTTTTCCAGATAGTCCTCTCCCGCCGATTCGAGCAGCGTTTCACGGGCGATGACTTCAAGCTCTACCGTGCCCTGCGCAGCATCAACCCTTCTCCCTATCTGTTCTATTTCGACTTCGGGGGCTTCCGCATTTTCGGCTCGTCCCCCGAAACCCATTGCCGCATCGAAGGCCGCCATGCCTACATCGACCCCATTGCCGGAACCACGAAGCGTACCGGCGATGCAGAGCAGGACGCCCTCAATGCCCGGTACCTGCACGACGACCCCAAAGAGAACGCCGAACACGTGATGCTGGTGGACCTTGCCCGCAACGACCTCTCCCGCAACTGCCACGATGTAAAGGTGGACTTCTATAAGGAGATGCAGTATTACAGCCATGTTATCCACCTCGTCAGCCGTGTCAGCGGAACGCTCCGCGAAGAGGCCGACCCCGTCAAGGCCTTCATCGACACCTTCCCTGCCGGTACCCTGAGCGGCGCCCCCAAGGTACGCGCCATGCAACTCATCAGCCAGCTGGAACCGCACAACCGTGGAGCCTACGGAGGCTGCATCGGTTTCATCGGACTGAACGGCTCGCTGAACCAGGCGATTACGATTCGTACTTTTGTCAGCCGCAACGGTGTCCTCTGGTTCCAGGCAGGCGGCGGCATCGTAGCCAAGAGCAACGACGAGTACGAACTGCAAGAGGTGAACAACAAGCTCGGCGCACTGAAAAAGGCGATTGAGATGGCGGAAAAAATGTAAATTCATTTACTATTTGACGATTTACAATGTACAATTTGCCATGCGGCGTACATTGCG
>UMDF01014574.1_pt1 | contig 17411 bp, 13 predicted proteins | sample 1964421 | NCBI WGS metagenome assembly UMDF01 (sample SAMEA4835987, study PRJEB28245) | human gut metagenome | biome: gut microbiome; material: fecal sample | place: Denmark | collected 2008
TTCGGATAATCCGAAAGAAGCCCAAGGTTCAGAGTACCAAAATACTTTTTTGTACAACCAGAGTTTTCACGGTATTTGTCATCTCTGCATGCCCGATTCTTCAGGCACGGATGATGCGGATAAAGAAAGCCAATAGTGCCACTGCAACATCACTGCATATCTTATGCAGTGGCGCAGCAAAAGGCGTGCAGTAGTTTTGCAGTGGAGTTACACTGATTATCAACTACTTATTTTACCCACATAAAATGAGGGAAAAGATTTATCTACATAAAATGGAGGAAAACACTCCTTTAGCCAGTTTTTGTAAAAAAGCCTTGTGTCTTCGTTAAATATTGCATATATTCGCCGTGCATGCAAGATGGATAAGTAAAACTCAACCGTCAAGATGCAAAAAAGACAATATACCATGAAGCAAATCAACCTTTTATCGGCACTCCTGCTGCTATGCCTCTATGCCTGCAACAACAAACCATATCCTCATATTATGCAAGTGGCAGATAAATTGGTATATAGTAATCCGGACAGTGCCTGCCTATTGCTGGAACAACTCCGTGACAGTATCACTACAGAACCCAAAGCCACACAGATATATTACCAACTACTGAACATAAAGGCCAGAGACAAAGCCTATATTACACATACCTCTGACAGCCTCATCCTGGAAGTTCTGCATTATTATGAAGATAAAAAAGACAAAACGCATTTACCCGAAGCATATTACTATGCCGGGCGAGTATATGCCGACTTAGGAGATGCCCCGCAAGCATTAGACTACTATCAGAAAGCAGCAGAACTGTTGGAAGGAAGTACGGATTACCGATTGCAGAAAGTGATTTATAGTCAAATGGGAGAATTGTTCCTTTATCAGGGAGTATATGAAGAGGCGATGAAAACATACAAAAAAGCTTACCGGTATAGTGCATTGACCAAAGATGAAAGAAGTATAATTGTCAACCTCTGCAATATAGGGACAACTTGGATGGCTTTCGATAAGCAAGACAGTATTTTACACTATTATACACTGGCACTGGCACAAGCCGAGAAGAACAAAGATAAAGAATCAATAACCATGATGCACTATCGCTTCATTGATCTATATATCCAACTAAAGCAATACGATTCAGCCAAAGCCATATTGCAAACGGTCATACTTTCTACACCACCACAAGAAACAGCGCAATATGCAACCGTTGCAGCTTCATATCACGAAATGGGGAAATTTGATTCTGCACAGCACTACTATAATGTCATGCTGAAGAGTGATAATATCTATGCCCTACAAGCCGCTCATTGGGGATTAGCAAAAATCTCAGAAAGAGATTCCAATTGCTCTTCCATTTTATATCACCTCCAGCACTACAATGAATTGACCGATTCCATCAAAAACATTACAGACAGCGAAAGTATCCGTAAAATGCAGTCACTTTACAATTATCAACTACATGAAAAAGAAAGTAACCGATTAAAAAACCAAAGTACCCACCAACAGTTCTGGATATTATCTTCACTCTTGACATTAAGTATTCTGGTACTTGTCTTCCTTATTTATTTTTACACAAACAAACAAAAGAAAGCCCGTTTGGAGAATAGCTTGAAAGAGCTGAAACGGCAAAAAGAGAAACAGTACCAAAGAAGTACACAATACATTGAAGACAATAAGCACAAAATAGCGCTATTGGAAAAAGATTTGCAAACAACCAATCAGAGCAACAATGCTATGCAAAAACTGCTCTTGGCACAAAAAGAGCAGATACTTCACATGAACTGCAAAATAGAAGCAGACCAAAAAGAACAATCCTTAGCCGAAATAGCCTTTCGCCAATCCGATATTTACTGCAAATTCAAAGATGCCGCTAACGACAATAAACCTATTGATGCCCAAGACTGGGAAATGCTACGCATCAAAGTGGATCGTTGCTATAAAGATTTCACAGCACGCCTGCAAGCCATCTACCCCGTAAGCGACATTGAAATGAAAATCTGCCTATTACTCAAAATAGGAATCAACGTAACAGGTATCGCACAGCTTACCAGAAGAACTAAATCAGCCATTGTCTCTGCCCGCAAAAAGCTGTATGAAAAGACACACGGGGAAGTTGGCAAACCGGAACAATGGGACAAAATTATTCAGTCGTTATAGATGCCTATATAAAAAGGTACAGTTATACACACAAAAATAGCACAAAATAGCACGTCAAAACAAGAACCGCACAAAAACCGCACAGTTCTTAAATGAGGAACAAATTGAAATCCTATAAATTCGCAAACTAAAACTCAAATACATCAAATTATGAAACGTTTGCTTATTATTATTTGTTCTTGCCTTCTTTACATAGGATTATGTTCAGCTAAGACGAAAATATATTTAGAGAGAAAGCAAAAAAACGCCCAAACGCGTTCTTTAGTCACAGAACCAACGGCCAACCACGAAGGCAATACCATCTATCTACAATCCGATGTCTTCATAAAGGAACTTCAAGTGACCGTCAAAGACGAAAAAAGGAACATCATTTTTTCAGAGTTCATTTCTCTCTCTTCCCAGCAATCCTATGCTCTTTCTATAGGAGATGCAAAAGAAGGAATTTATATTTTAGAGTTGAATGACGGAAAAGAGGAATATTACGGCTATTTTGAGATCTACTAATAGATAACCCATATTCTCAAACTTAAAGCTTCTTAATAACTATAATCAGTTCCTTTTTAAAAGGAACATAACACAAATTTACATGAAGAAAATTAATTACTTTTTATTGGTGCTGTTAGGAATTACATTTTTTTCCTGCATCAATGAAGATTTAAACAATCACTCTCAAAATCAGAGAAAAATTGAACTTACAAAAAATGAAGTACTAAGCATTGCATACGATGATGCGAAACAACTTAGTGATGAAGACATCTTTAATGTCGTAAATGATTTTGCAAATCTTGAAAGCAACTGTATGACAAGAAACACTGCAACATCTTTCAAAATCACTAAAAGAACTTTCATTAATGAAGATGGAGAATTCGACAGTCAAGAAGTTAAAACTAAAGCTATTGATATAGAGAATGACATCATCTCTGAAATTTGTGAAGTAGAATTTAACAATGGCGTTACTAAAGGTTTAGCTATAGTAGCAACAAATGCAAAACTTCCATCCATAATAGCATTTATTCCCAACAAGGGAGGCGAGAAAGTAATGGAACGTAGTGGAGCCAATGAGCTACTTCATGCATCAAAAGCCAGCTATTTATATAAAGCAATAAAAACAAGAGAATTAGTCGATTCCTTAAGACAACCAACTCTCGAAAAGATTAGTAAAGAACTGGAAATTCCCATCAATGAAATTACGTACGAAAAAATAGAAAACTATTTATGAAAACTACATTAAATCAATATTCAGTTGTAGTGGTAGAAAGTCGTGGAATATAAATACCATTAAAAACTCTATAAAGGCACGACAACCAGTGTATGTATACGGGAAACCCGACAATAAACCTTCTGCTGGTATCTATCCATTCATATTGGATGGGCTAAAAGAATGTCATGGAAGAATAGATAATGTTCCTTACGACATTGACGTAAATTATATTCATGCTAATTTCGGATTTGGTAACGGTTATCAAGATGGTTACTATTTAATGGATATAGAGAAGACTACAATAACATTTGAGACAACCGTTCCATTAATATTCAAAGACCAAGCATTAACAATGATCGCTAATATAAAATTGAAATGAGAACAATAAATTACACTATAAGAACTGCACTTGTATTGACAATCTGTGCATTCGTTTTCTCAGCATGCACTGACACTTACGAAAAGGACATTGCAACCAGCAATGTCCAAACCCGTAAGCTTATTCTTACTCCTGAAGAATATGTAAGTATTGCCTATGATAATCCCCAAGAGCTTTCAGAAAAGGACATAATTGAAGTTATCAATGATTTCCAAAGTATTGCTTCCCAGTTTAAAGGAGAAGCCACTACTAAAGGAACCAATGCTATCCAAGCAAATACTATCTCCAAATATTATCTTACAAATAATAACACAATAGATAGACGAAATATTACTCATTCTATCGATAATTCTAAATTAAACATTCCTATATATGAAGTAGAATTAAGCAAAAATGGCAATCAAAAGGATTTCGCGATTGTATGTGGAGATGAGAGAGCTCCTAAAGTTCTTTTTTATGCCAACGACTATGAAACCTCATCCAATGAAGATAACGTAGGGATGAGATACCTTATGGAAATAGCCAAACTAAGTTCCATTGAAGACATTGAATCAATAGAAGAAATCAAATTATTAAAAAGAGATTCTACACTCAATAAAGTCAGCAAGGAACTGAATATACCTAAAGACCAAATTACAAGAGATTTTATTAAGACAAAAATTACCACTAACGAAAATGTAACAACTAGAGAGCATAATCCCATCGGTGGGACAACAACCCCATCGGGACGTATTTTATCAATCATTCCTTCTATGTCAAACATTGCCTGGCATCAAGAAGCGCCATACAATAAACAAATACCGAAAGGTCTCAGAGCAGACGGAGTGGGATCATATTATGAAGACAATTATCCTGTTGGCTGTGCCAACATTGCAATTGCATCATTATTCAGTATATTACAGCCCATTATGGTTGGAGTAACATCTAACGGCAGAGAAATTTTAATAGACTGGGATTATATTACATCAAGTAGATCCCTTAATTCTTCAAGTCCTGCGAAAATGGCAGAAATGGCTAGTAGTTTATTGAGAACAATATACAACCGAACATTTTCAGATCCAAAATATGCTGTAATCAAGACATACGACGAAGATAATAATCCCATAAATATAAAAGTTGTCACAGAGACTACAACCACCATTCAGAATATGATTAACTATATCAAAGTTGTAGCGACATATTCCGGTGGAACAAATGCTAAGTTTAACCCTAATACCGTTCTAAATTCTTTACTAGATCAAAAGCCGGTTCTTCTTTTTGGGAATGGGCACTTTGTTGACAAGAACCACCAACCAATCGATGATCCAATATATGACAGCACCCCTGGACATGGTTGGCTAATTGACGGATATTGTTTAGCGAAGAAATCAGGACAAGCAAGAAACGATCAATATTGGTCAGTAAATATGGGATGGGGGAAAAACTCTTCTTACATCTATTTTAAAACGCAAGACAATTTTCAAGATTGCGATGTAACCTTCCCATATAACGATGAGGGAGTGAACATTACCTATTATACACAAGAACAGTGTATGATATACAATATTGTCAAAAGATAAGATATAAAAAGATTATTCAACTAAACTATCACTATTATGGGGAAATTAATATTTACAACCTTCTGCCTTTTCATTCTTTTCGGCTGTTCTAAAAATGAAGCAGATCAAAAAATTGCAGAACCGACTACAACTACAATATCTTATAGTGTATTGACCGGCCAGCATATCTATGCACCTCTCAAGAAAGGTAATAGCGAATACATACTCAAAACAGACAATCCCAATATAGTAACTTTCGAGTATTTAGAAGATATAGAAGCCGTTTCTATATCAACATTAGATTGCGGAAAAGCCTCTATCACAGTAACGGACGCAAATAATGATACGATAGCCATCATTAAAATTTCTGCCAACTATTGGGGAAGTAAAGAAATAGAAGAAATAGGCCAATCAGAGACTGTAAAGCCCGAGGTACTTGTAGTAAGTAAGGATATGGAAACTAAACTACTTATTGAAAAGGAGTTATGGAATTATATAAATCAGAGAAATGGTACACTATACTCTTTTGATGGAAAAACAAAAGAGTTTACAATAAACATCACTCAATTGGGGGAAAGATACCAAGGCACCTACTGTTGGAGCATTGATTCATTAGTTCTAAACTACAATAACATGACGGAGAAATATGCTTTTCAAATAATTCAAGGAAGAGATTACTACAAAATACAAGCAGACAAGACAAAGGAGTATCAATCAATCTATCCAAAGGCAGGAATAACATCTGTCAAAATTAGCAGAATCTGGTATAATTCAGGTAAACTACACATTCAATAGTAAACACTAAACTGATATGAAGCTTAAACATTTTCTAATCCTGACAATCTTCATCTTGACAAGTTGCTCTGACAAGAACAAAACGTCGATAGACGATGATTCTATAATATTAAGTAATTACTCTATACGCTTTCTTGCAGGAGACGAATATACGGTTGATGTACTTTCAGATACTGAAGCCTTAAGCCTTATAGAAAAAGAACCGAAGATTGCATCTGCATGGTGGACTAATGACGGAAAATCTATTAGAATAAAAGGAGAAAGCGTTGGCAGTACCTCCATCTACATTATAGATAAAAAGCAAACAGACAAAGTAGCAGAAATCAAAATAATCTCCGACTATTTTGCAGGAAACTATAAAGAAGATGGAAGTAAAGCAATAATTATAGTAGATGTAGCTTCTCAAGACAAATCCATAAAAGATGAAATCGAGAACGATTTGAAGAATATAGCAACCTGTAGAACTGGTACTATGTACTCTTTCAATAATGATACCAGAAGCGTCATTATCAGCAAACAAAATGGTAGTAAACACACTGGTAGTTACGACTGGAATATAAACCAACTAACAGTTATCACTAATGATATTATTTACAATTATGCATTTCAGCATATTGGTAACAACATTGTCATGTTGGAATTAAACTATTTAGATACCTATAAGACAAAATATCCAGATACCCCTATTCTTGCCGCCAAACTTTTATTATTTCTATCACAAGTATAAAAAGAATAAGAGGTGTGTCAAAATAACACCCCTCTTATTCTTTTATAGTACGATGTTTACATCCTATCCGGCACCTCAATTCCCAGTAAGCCCATACCTAAGCGTACCACCTTGGCCACATTCTCGGACAATGCAAGGCGGAATACCTTCACAGCTTCGTTCTCCTCACGCAAAATGCTGAAGTCATGGTAGAACTGGTTATATTCCTTCACAAGGTCATACGTATAGTTTGCAATGATGGACGGACTGTAATCCTCACCTGCCTGCTTCACAATAGCGGCAAAGTCGGCAACCATCTGTATCAGTCCCTCTTCCTTCTCACTCAGTTCAATGCCGGCAGGCAACTGGGCAGGGATTTCAATACCGGCCTCTTTTGCCTTGCGGAGAACAGACTGGATACGTGCATAAGTATATTGGATGAACGGTCCCGTATTACCATTAAAGTCGATGGACTCTTTTGGATTGAATGTCATGTTCTTGCGGGCATCCACTTTCAGGATGAAGTACTTCAAGGCACCCAGACCAACGATACGGGCGATATTGTCCGCTTCTTCCTTTGTCAGACCATCCAGCTTACCCAGTTCATTGCTGGTTTCCTTGGCTGTATCAATCATCTCCACCATCAGGTCGTCAGCATCAACTACGGTACCTTCGCGGCTCTTCATCTTGCCCTCGGGAAGTTCCACCATACCGTAAGAGAAGTGCACCAACCCTTTACCCCATTCGAAGCCCAGTTTGTCGAGCAGGATGGACAATACCTGGAAATGGTAATTCTGTTCGTTACCTACCACATAAATCATCTTGTCGATGGGATAATCTGCAAAGCGGAGTTTGGCAGTACCTATATCCTGCGTCATGTAGACGGATGTACCGTCCGCACGCAACAGCAGCTTGTGGTCCAGCCCCTCCCCCGTAAGGTCCGCCCATACAGAACCATCTTCTTTCCGGTAGAAGAAGCCTTTCTCCAGGCCCTCCATTACCTTCTCCTTACCTTCGAGGTACGTGTTTGATTCGTAATATATCTTATCAAAAGTTACACCCATCATACGGTAAGTCTCGTCAAAACCTGCATACACCCAGTCGTTCATCTTCTTCCAGAGCGCACGTACTTCCGGGTCATTGGCCTCCCACTTTACCAGCATTTCACGAGCCTCCTTCATCAAAGGAGATTCAGCTTCTGCCTTGGCTTTGGCTTCTTCCTCATTCATGCCTTCGCTTTGGAACTTGGCCATCAGTTCTTTCACTTCCGCTTTATAATGCTTGTCGAAGGAAACATAGTAATCGCCAATCAAGTGGTCTCCCTTCTTGCCGGATGATTCGGGAGTTTCACCATTCCCGTACTTCTGCCATGCCAACATGGACTTGCAGATATGAATTCCACGGTCATTGACAATATTTGTCTTTACTACCTTATTACCGTTGGCAGCCACTATATTAGCCAGCGCATTTCCCAAAAGATTGTTGCGTACATGGCCCAAATGAAGCGGTTTGTTGGTGTTGGGAGAAGAATACTCAATCATCACCAATGGAGAGTTGTCAGTAACAGCCACGATGCCGTACTGCTTGTCCGCATGAATGCCATTCAACAATTCTATCCACGCAGAGGAGGCAATGGTCAGGTTCAGAAAGCCCTTGATGACATTAAATGCTGCAACCGAAGGCTCGTTTGCCTGCAAGTATTCACCGATTTCCCGGGCCGTCTGCTCCGGTCCTTTCTTGGACATACGGAGGAAAGGGAATACAACCAGCGTGAGGTGTCCCTCAAATTCTTTCTTGGTTTTCTGCAACTGCACTTGTGCGGCAGGAACATCCTGTCCGTAAAGCGCTTTCAGTCCGCCGATGACGGACGATACCAGTTTCTGTTCTATATTCATGATTCAAATGTATTTTCCTGCGTGCAAAGATAGCGTAAACCGAAATCAGTACAAAACAAGCAGGCTTGTTTTTATGGCCTCACAAGATATTCAACATACAAAGAGGGGACGCTCCTTGTAAAACGTCCCCTCTTTGTATGTTGAGTATACTGTTCTTATTCAGCTGTCAATTCCGTACCTGGTTTGAATTTAACAACTTTCTTTGCAGCAATCTCGATAGGCTTTTTAGTAGAGGGGTTGATACCCATACGCGCTCCTCTTTCCACCACACTGAAAGTTCCAAAACCAACCAATGATACTTTATCACCGGTTTTCATTGCCTTAGTGACTGATGCGATAAATGCATCCAATGCTTTCTTTGAATCAGTCTTTGACAAACCAGACTCCGCTGCCATAGCGCTAATAAGTTCCGCCTTATTCATAATGCTTAAAATTAATTAATATGTTACACAAAAGATATTTTTACTTTTCATCACAAACCTCCACAAAAATAGAGCAATATTTCTGAATATCAAATAAAAACATTAAAAAAATATTGGAAAACAGCGAAAAAGAAGGAATAGAATCTGCTTTTTCTGTTATAGAACAGAATTTATTCGTATTTTTGCCGGAGAAAGCAAAAACAGACAACTGTTTTTGAACTATAAAATGAATTGAAACAACAGATTATGAATACTATACCTACTGTAACCAAGAACCTTTTAATCATTAATGTGCTGATGTTTCTGGGTAGCATTGTCGCCCAAAGCTACGGCATCGACCTCGCCCAATATCTGGGATTGCATTTTTTCCTTGCCGAAGATTTCAATGCAGCACAATTGATAACATATATGTTCATGCATGCCGGATTCGCGCACATATTTTTCAACATGTTTGCCGTATGGATGTTCGGACGTATTTTAGAGCAGGTATGGGGGCCTAAACGATTTCTGTTCTACTATCTGGCATGCGGTATAGGAGCCGGAATTATTCAGGAGGTGGTACAGTATATTCATTATGAGACAGTGCTTTCCGCCTATGACAGCGTGAATACCGGCATGGCCATCATCCCGATGGAGGAGTATCTCAATATGATGACTACCGTGGGAGCTTCGGGCGCAGTATATGCCATTCTGTTGGCATTCGGCATGTTGTTCCCCAACCAACAGATGTTCATCTTCCCGCTACCGGTTCCCATCAAGGCCAAATATTTTGTTATCGGATATGCCCTGATTGAGCTATATGCCGGATTTGCAAATAACGCAGGAGACAATGTGGCACACTTTGCACATCTGGGCGGTATGGTATTCGGTTTTATCTTGATTATGTATTGGAGAAAAAAGAACAGAGGAAATGGCTACTATTATAACTGATTTGAAAGAAAACTTTCGCAGAGGAAATATCTATATCCAGTTGATTTACATCAATGCAGCGGTATTCATACTTACTACGCTAACTGAAGTCATGTTCCAGTTGTTCAACCGGAGCATAGCAGGCGTATTCGAATGGTTGGAACTGCCGGCATCAGTCCTACGCTTCATCCTGCAACCATGGTCACTACTGACATATATGTTCATGCATGCAGGATTCATGCACATTCTTTTCAATATGCTGTGGCTTTACTGGTTCGGTGCACTGTTCCTGAGTTTCTTCTCTGCAAAGCATCTGCGGGGTGTATACATTCTGGGAGGAATTTGCGGTGGCCTGCTCTATATGGCCGCCTATAACATTTTTCCGTATTTCCGTCCCATGACAGACTATTCTTTCATGCTGGGCGCCTCCGCCTCTGTACTTGCCATTGTAGCCGCCACCGCCTATCGCGAGCCCAACTATCCGATACGGCTGCTACTGTTCGGAACCATCCGGCTGAAATACCTGGCACTCATCGTTATAGGCACCGATTTACTGTTCATCACCTCCAGCAATGCCGGTGGACACATCGCACATTTAGGAGGTGCGCTGGCAGGGGTATGGTTTGCCGCCAGCCTCAGCAAAGGCAGTGACCTGACCTCATGGATAAACAAATGTCTGGATGCCTTAGTTTCCATCGTCAGCTTCAAACCCCGAAAGCCGAAAATGAAAGTACACTACGGTACTGGCAAACAAAAAGATTATGATTACAACGCACGGAAAAAAGCCCAATCCGACGAGATAGACCGCATTCTCGACAAATTAAAGAAATCGGGATACGAAAGCCTTACTACAGAGGAAAAGAAAAGCTTGTTCGACGCAAGTAAACGTTAAACAAATGGAAAACGGAAAGTGGAATATGGAGAATGAGAAAATAGCCGCCACTCTTATTTTCAGTTTTCAGTTTTCACCTTTCAATTTTCAATTATTATAATGAAGTATTTAGGTAATTTTGTCGCCCTCCTGATTTTGGCGGTCAATGCCTTGTTTACGGGCTTGCTACTGTTTACCGCCTATAGTCCGCACATACAGCCGGTCACACATCCGGTGCAGTCGTGCCTGGGACTGACATTTCCCGTTTTTCTGATGATAAATATAGGCTTCTTCATCTTTTGGCTGGTCATCCAGCGTTACAAAACCGCATTGCTTCCCTTGATAGGATTACTACTTTGTTATTCACAGACACGCACTTATCTGCCCATCAACTTTCATACAAACAAGTTGCCTGAAACAAGTTTCAAAATACTCTCATACAACATCATGGGATTTGACGGAGCCATCAAGCAGAATGGCAAGAATCCCATACTGACTTATTTAAAAGAAAGTAATGCCGATATCCTCTGCCTCCAAGAATACTCCACGACAGAATCATCCCGGCACCTTTCGCAAAAAGATGTGGAACAGGAACTCAAGGCATATCCATATCACCGCATCAACACGGTGGGCAGGGAAAAAGGGCATACCAACAAGATAGCATGTTATTCCAAGTATCCGATTCTCTCGGCACGTGTACTGGATTATTCCAGCGAGTACAACGGTTCGGTACTGTATGAAGTAAAAATAGGAGAGGATACAGTCACCCTCATCAACAATCATTTGGAGTCCAACAAATTGACCAAAGCCGATAAAGCCGTGTACGAAAACATGCTAAAATCCCCTGAAAAAGAAAAGGTGAAAAGCGGTATGCGCCTGCTCATACGTAAATTAGCAGAGGCATCAGCCATCCGTGCACCGCAAGCTGACACGATTGCACACGAAATAACAGCTTCACCACATCCTTGTATCATTGTATGTGGCGATTTCAACGACACCCCCATCTCCTATACTCATCGTACCATCGCCCAAAATCTGGACGATGCATTCACCACATCAGGACGGGGATTAGGAATTTCTTACAATCAGAACAGATTCTATTTTCGGATAGACAATATATTGACCAGCAAGAACCTGAAAGCCTACAATTGTACAGTAGACCGTTCCATCAAGGATTCAGACCACTATCCGATATGGTGTTATATCACCAAAAAGAATTGAGAATTGAGAATTAATACTTAACATTTAATACTTAGAAAACAATGTTCAAAAAATGTATTCTAATTTTAGCAGCAAGTTGTATGATGTACTCCTGTGCCACCCAGACGGAAAGCAATCCGTTCTTTACCGAGTTTCAAACACCCAATGGCGTGCCTCCATTCGATAAAATCAAGTTGGAGCACTATGAACCCGCATTCCAAAAAGGTATAGAAGAGCAGAATGCCAATATCCAAGCCATCATTGCCAATACGGAAGCTCCCACTTTCGAAAATGTCGTTGTTGCTCTCGACAACAGCTCCCCAACTCTGGACCGTGTAGGCGGTGTATTCTTCAACCTGACGGAGGCCGAAACTACCGATGAACTGACAGCCCTTTCCATGAAACTGGCCCCGACATTGGCCGAACACGAAGACAACATCTCACTCAATCAGGAACTTTTCAAGAAAATAGATGCTGTCTACAATCAGAAAGATGCTCTCGGTCTGACCCGTGAGCAACAAAGACTGCTGGAAAAGACTTATAAGGGTTTTGTCCGTTCCGGCGCCAATCTTCCGGCCGACAAACAAGCCCGCCTGCGCGAAATCAACAAGCAGCTTTCCACGCTCGGTATCACGTTCAGCAACAACATCCTGAACGAAAACAACGATTTCAAGCTTTATGTAGAAAAAGAAGAAGACCTCGCCGGACTTCCCCGATGGTTCCGCGAAAGCGCCTTGGCCGAAGCGCGTGCCACCGGACAAGAAGGCAAATGGCTGTTCACCCTGCACAATGCAAGCCGCCTGCCCTTCCTGCAATATTCAGCCAACCGCCCGCTGCGCGAGCAGATGTACAAAGCCTACATCAACCGTGGCAACAACAATGACAAGAACGACAACAAGAAAATCATTGCCGACATCGTAAGCCTGAGACTTGAAAAGGCGCAATTGCTGGGATTCGATTGTTACTCCAATTTTGTATTGGACAATACAATGGCAAAGAATTCCGCTACCGTGATGGACTTCCTCAACAATTTATGGAGCTATGCACTCCCCAAGGCAAAAGCCGAAGCAGCCGAGCTGCAAAAGCTGATGGACAAGGAAGGCAAAGGAGAGAAACTGGAAGCATGGGACTGGTGGTACTACACCGAGAAACTGCGCAAAGAAAAATACAATCTCGAAGAAGAAGAAATCAAGCCCTACTTCAAGCTGGAAAATGTACGCGAAGGTGCCTTTGCCGTTGCCAACAAGCTCTATGGCATCACACTGACCAAACTCAAGGGCATCCCCGTCTATCATCCCGATGTGGAAGTGTTCGAAGTGAAAGCCGCCGATGGCTCACAACTGGGCATCTTCTATGTAGACTACTTCCCCCGCCCCGGCAAGAGTGGCGGAGCATGGATGAGTAATTACCGTGAGCAACAAGACGGCGTACGCCCATTGGTATGCAACGTATGCAGCTTCACCAAGCCGGTAGGCGACACTCCCTCCCTGCTGACCATCGACGAAGTAGAAACTTTGTTCCATGAGTTTGGCCATGCCCTGCACGGATTGCTGACCCAATGCCAGTATAAAGGTACTTCAGGCACCAATGTCGTACGCGATTTCGTGGAACTCCCCTCCCAAATCAACGAGCACTGGGCCACCGAACCCGAAGTGCTGAAAATGTATGCCAAGCATTACAAGACTGGCGAAGTCATCCCCGACAGCCTGATTGAAAAGATACTGAACCAGAAAACGTTCAATCAGGGTTTCATGACTACCGAGTTGCTGGCCGCCGCCATCCTCGACATGAATCTGCATAACCTGACTGACACCGAAGGTCTTGATGTCGTTGCATACGAAAAAGAAGCAATGGACCAACTGGGGCTGATTCCGGAAATAGCTCCCCGTTATCGTACCACGTACTTTAACCACATCATTGGCGGCTATGCGGCAGGCTACTACAGCTATCTCTGGGCCAATGTTCTAGACAATGATGCCTTCGAAGCCTTCAAAGAACACGGTATCTTCGACAAGCAAACAGCCGACCTTTTCCGCCAAAATGTTCTGGAGAAAGGAGACAGCGAAGACCCGATGACTCTCTATAAAAACTTCAGAGGAACTGAGCCTCAATTAGACCCGATGTTAAAAAATCGCGGTATGAAGTAAGATTTGTGAAAAAAAAGCTATATTTGCAGCCTTGTATGCAACAGAATTTAATTAAAAAGTAATCATAATAAACTAAAAGTAACATGCAAAACAAAGGATTTGTAAGGGTTTTTGCGATATTGCTCACACTGGTGTGTGTGTTCTATCTCTCCTTCTCTTTTGTAACTCGCCATTACACAAGTAAGGCCAAAGAGTTTGCAAAAGGCGATGTGAAAGTAGAGCAGGACTACCTTGATTCTCTGGCTAATGAGAAAGTGTATTTTGGCAATTGGACGCTGAAACAATGTCGTGAGATGGAGATCAGTTTAGGTTTGGACTTGAAGGGCGGTATGAACGTCATCCTTGAAGTATCCGTACCCGATGTCATCAAAGTATTAGCTGACAACAAGACTGACGAAGCATTCAACCAAGCATTGGCCACTGCCGCCAAACAAGCTACCACAAGCCAGGATGACGTGATCACCTTGTTTGTCAGAGAGTATCACAAGCTTGCTCCGGGTGCTCCGCTGTCACAGCTGTTCGCAACCCAACAATTAAAAGACAAGGTAACTCAGAAATCTACCGACGCAGAAGTTGAAAAAGTATTGCGCGAAGAGGTAAAGGCGGCTGTTGAGAATTCCTATAATGTACTCCGTACCCGTATTGACCGTTTCGGTGTAGTTCAGCCTAACATCCAAAGTCTGGAAGACAAGATGGGACGCATCATGGTGGAACTTCCGGGTATCAAAGAGCCTGAACGTGTAAGAAAATTGTTACAAGGTTCCGCCAATCTGGAATTCTGGGAAACATACACAGCAAAAGATGTTACTCCTTATCTGCAAGCTGCCGACACCAAGTTGCGTGCCATCGTTGCAAGCGAAACTCCGACAGAAGAGGCAGACAGCGCAGCTACCGAAACTCCTGCCGTAGCACAAGCTACCAGCACAGCCGACAGTCTTGCCGCTGCTTTAAAGGGCGAAAACAAAACACAAGCTGTTGACCTTGCGCAGATAAAGAAAGAACACCCGCTGTTCGCTATCCTGCAGGTCAACCCCAGTGGGCAAGGTCCTGTTGTTGCTTATGCCAACTACAAGGATACTGCTGAAATCAACAGATACCTTTCCATGCCGGAAGTTCAAGCCGAAATGCCGAAAGACTTGCGTCTGAAGTGGGGCGTATCTCCTTATGAATACGATCCGAAAGCCCAGACTTTTGAACTTTATGCCATCCGTTCTACAGAACGTAACGGCAAGGCGCCTCTGGAAGGTGATGTAGTGGTTAACGCCAAAGACGAATACGACCATTACGGTAAACCTGCCGTAAGTATGTCTATGAACACAGACGGTGCACGCCGTTGGGCTCAGCTCACCAAGCAGAATATCGGCAAGAGCATCGCTATCGTGTTGGACGGTTATGTTTACTCAGCACCGAACGTAAGCAATGAAATCACGGGCGGTAACTCACAGATTACCGGTCACTTTACTCCGGAACAAGCAAAAGACTTGGCAAACGTGTTAAGATCAGGTAAAATGCCGGCTCCTGCGCACATCGTACAAGAAGATATCGTAGGTCCTTCACTGGGACAAGCTTCCATCAATGCCGGTATCATGTCATTCATCGTAGCATTGATTCTGCTGATGGTTTACATGTGCTCTATGTACGGATTCATTCCGGGTATGGTTGCCAACGGTGCTCTGGTACTGAACTTGTTCTTCACATTGGGTATCCTTTCTTCTTTCCAAGCAGCATTGACGATGTCCGGTATTGCCGGTATGGTGCTGGCACTGGGTATGGCTGTAGATGCCAACGTATTGATTTACGAACGTACCAAAGAAGAACTCCGTGCAGGCAAGGGTGTAAAGAAAGCATTGGCTGACGGTTACTCCAACGCCTTCTCTGCAATCTTCGACTCCAACTTGACGTCTATCATCACCGGTATTATCTTGTTCAACTTCGGTACAGGTCCTATTCGTGGTTTTGCTACTACATTGATTATCGGTATTTTGATTTCGTTCTTTACTGCCGTATTCATGACGCGTCTGTTCTATGACCATTTCATGAGCAAGGACAAACTCCTGAATCTGACATTCTCTTCCAAGATTTCAAAGAACTTGATGGCGAATGTACACTTCGACTTCATGGGCAGAAACAAATTGTGGCTGACCACTACTGGAGTTATCATAGTTATATGTATCGCTTTCCTCGCTACCCGCGGATTGAGCCAGAGTATCGACTTCACTGGTGGACGTAACTTCAAAGTACAGTTTGAGAATAAGGTAGAGCCGGAACAAGTTCGCGAGCTTATCTCCAGCAAGTTCGGCGATGCCAATGTCAGCGTTATCGCTATCGGCACGGACGGCAAGACAGTACGTATCAGTACCAACTACCGTATCGCAGAAGAAGGTAACAACATCGACTCTGAAATCGAAGCATACTTATACGAAACATTGAAACCGTTGCTGACTCAGAACATCACTTTGGAAACCTTCATCGACCGCGAAAACCATACGGGCGGAAGTATTATCAGTTCCCAGAAGGTAGGTCCGAGTATCGCAGACGACATTAAGGTTTCAGCCATCTGGTCTGTTGTACTTGCATTGATTGCCATCGGTATCTATATCCTGATTCGTTTCCGCAATATTGCATACAGTATCGGTTCAGTATCCGCATTGGCTTGTGATACTATCATCATCCTGGGTGCCTACTCCATCTGTTGGGGCTGGATGCCGTTCTCTCTGGAAATCGACCAGACCTTTATCGGTGCCATCCTGACAGCTATCGGTTACTCTATCAACGACAAGGTGGTAATCTTTGACCGTGTACGTGAATTCTTCGGTCTCTATCCGAAGCGTGACAAGTTCCAGTTGTTCAATGACTCATTGAATACAACTTTGGCACGTACCATCAATACTTCACTGAGCACCTTGATTGTGTTGCTGTGCATCTTCATCCTCGGTGGTGATTCCATCCGCAGCTTCGCATTCGCCATGATTCTGGGTGTTGTATTCGGTACACTGTCTTCTCTGTTCGTTGCATCTCCTATCGCATATCTGTTGATGAAAAACAAGAAAGGTACTGAAGCAGCTGTAGAAGTAGCCAAATAAGAATTTAGACAAAAAACTATAAACTAAAAAAGGAGGAAATCCGAAATGGATTTCCTCCTTTTTTGTAGTCTCGCCGGGAATCGAACCCGGATCTAAAGTTTAGGAAACTTCTATTCTATCCGTTG
>UMDF01024810.1_pt1 | contig 17284 bp, 12 predicted proteins | sample 1964421 | NCBI WGS metagenome assembly UMDF01 (sample SAMEA4835987, study PRJEB28245) | human gut metagenome | biome: gut microbiome; material: fecal sample | place: Denmark | collected 2008
AATGAAGAACTGAATGCATTGCTGACCACTATCCAAAACCAAGGTACCGAGATAGAGGAACTTCATAAGGAATTGGCGAAAGCGCAGACCAAACTGGAGAAGATAAAGGCTGCGGAAAAGAAAGAGGGCAAGGCTACAGCTAAATCTGCCGCAGAAAAACCGGCAAAGGCCAAGGCTCCTGCCCAAAAGCCTGCTGCAAAGAAAACAACTAAAAAGGCTGCTGAATAATATCGGCAGCTTTCCCATCAATTAAAAAAGCCTTCCGCTCTACAATGAGCGGAAGGCTTTTTTGATGGAATATCTGTCAGTTACTTGTTGAAACTGGTGTATGTAACTTCTATTTTCAGCGGAGATTCCACTTCGCCTTTTGCATTCTCTTTCGGGCCGCCTTTTAGTTTGGCATATCCCGGCTTGAGGTCGTTTTGGATACCGGTTATGGTTTTGTTGCCGCTACTGCTTGTACTGCTGTCATAGGTAATGGAAACCGGAATCAGCAATACCTTATCCCAGTCTTCATTTTCTTTGTTCCAAGTTTTCTCCCACTCTGTCTCATTCCAAGAACTGCCGGCTTTGTCTTTGGCGGCTTTCTTGGCAGTTTGTTTTTCGTTGATGCAAGTGGTAACCAAACGGGCTATGTTGCTGAATACATATTGATTAGTAGCAAATGCATTGTGGGTGGTTGTAAATGAGGTAATATTATCCCTGACTTTATTCTCTTCAAAGAAGCTCTTCAAGTCCTGCTTACGTATCAACAGCACGTCATTGGGAGCGCTCATGCTATATTCGTAGTCACTGTTTATATTGTAATTCGTGAAAGTCAGCTTCACGGCATTCAGGGTGTCATTGGTCAGTTCGTTGTATATTGAATCGTATGGCATGATAGCTTCGGTGAAGATACCGGCGGGAGATTTGATGTAAGTGTGCTGAGGTTCGGCAGCCTTTTCCTTTATCAAATCAGAATTTAGGAACTGGTTTGCCTGGATAACCTCTTTGGTAGAGGCAAATACAGTCTGCATGCTATAGAACAAAGAGTCTGTACCATCTTTTTTCTTCAGTGCTACACCGGTAGTATCATTTACGTGGTGGAAACGGAATTGCATATTCAAAGCCACATAATCCACATAGAGGATGGTTCCATCTCCGTAATCGCTCTTTACATATACTCCTTTGAAAATCTTGTCTATGAAAGTTGCGGCGTCTTTAAAGTATTCGGGATGCTCGCGATAAACCTTCAATATTCTGTCTTCGCCGAAAGTTTTCTTGTCCAATGGGAACGTTACATTGGGATAGAAAGTATAATAACCGTTATTGTCCTTTTCAAATCTCACAGAGTCCGGAACAGACGTATCGAAAGCTGAATAAGCCTTACGTCCGAGTATTTTGAAGTGGCCGTCTTCATCAATATAATATTCTTCTGGCTTAATGTTGGTGTAGCGGTTTTTGTCCAGCTTCTTGGTTAGCTCGTAAGCGCTCATCCGGCATGCATTCAGGGAGTCGCCGAACCAACTGGAATAATAGACTGCCAGTTGCACTGAAACTACCGAGTCGCCTGCCATTGTACCAGTTGCCTTGATTGGATTTCCTTCGCTGTCCCGTTCGGTCACTTTATACACTTCCGGAAGGGAGAAATTCTCCGTACAGTTCAGCTCCGTAAGGAAACTTGTTTCGTAATAACCGAATTCCGGGTCGGAAAACTTGCCTATATAGCCGGTACTTGTTTTGGCAAATACGGAATCAACGGCAAATGAACGTGTTGTTACATTAAAAGTAGTAGTATGCGCTGACATGCCGTCAGAATCGGGCAACATACCCAGACCTAATGTTCCGGTGTTGTCATCGCATCCAAAGAAAGTCAGGACTGCCAAAAGCAATGTTCCCAGATATCTTACTTTCATAGTTTAACTGTCTAAATCGATTTTATTTTTGTTCTGTTTCCCATACCTTGTCGTAGAAGTCATTGCAGGCTTCAGCAAAGTTTTCGGGAGATTGATATTCCAATACCGGTTTTCCGGATTCGCGTACATAGTTCAGTACTTCCTCATTGACGTGTTCGCTTTGCTGTATAATGCCGTCGGAGAAGTCCGCAGCCAGTTTGCAAAGTGCTGTGTAGTCGATGGGGTCCTTCAATCCTGCAATATCTTTCTTGGCAATGCCTTTCAACAATAGCTTGTTAGAGAAGTCTGCGTGGAAAGGTTGTTTGAAGTCATCTTCATAAAGGGAAAATATGACCTTGGCATCTCTGAAGGAAGGTTCGTCTTTATAGGCTTTCTTGATGTACAGAGGCGCTAAAGCGGTCATCCAGCCGTGGCAGTGGATGATGTCGGGACACCAACGCAGTTTCTTCACCGTTTCCAGTACGCCGCGGGCATAGAAGATGGCACGGGCATCATTGTCTTCATACTCTTCACCATTTTCGTCTGTTACCTGCAAGCGGTTCTGAAAGTAGTCATCGTTGTCGATGAAGTATACTTGCATACGTGCAGACTGGATAGAGGCAACCTTGATGATGAGCGGGTGATCGGTATCGTCAATGATGAGGTTCATGCCGGAGAGTCGTATCACCTCATGCAGCTGGTTTCTGCGTTCGTTGATATTTCCCCATTTGGGCATAAACGTTCTGATTTCTCTGCCTTTTTCTTGAATAGCCTGAGGTAGGTTTCTGCCTACGAGGGACATTTCGGATTCTGAAACGTAAGGGGTAATTTCTTGGGTTATAAATAAAACCTTGTTCGCCTTTGTCATAATAACAATGTTCTCAATTATTCTGCAAAGATATAAAAAAAATCGGGCAATAAAGCAAACGGAGCCCGTCTATAATTCCTTATGAATTGTTAACTGCTTGTTATTCAGTGAAACAGCTGCTTCTGGAATTGCCGGAAAGTGTACTGAGTTTTGCATTAATTTGCGATATTTCTTCTTTATATGCTAAATAATGGTTTATTTTGCACCACTTTTGCGAACAACCAAGTTATTATATAACCAATTAAAATGGAAATAGTACATACTATCAAGGACTTGCAGGCCGGACTTTCGGCTTTGAGAGCCCAAGGAAAGAAGGTAGGTCTGGTGCCTACGATGGGTGCCTTGCATGCCGGTCATGCCTCATTGGTGAAACGTTGTGTGGCAGAAAATGACGCTGCCGTAGTAAGCGTTTTTGTAAATCCGACCCAGTTTAATGACAAGAATGATTTAGTGAAATATCCCCGTACGCCGGAGGCTGATTGCCGTTTGCTGGAGGAGTGTGGAGCGGCATTTGTCTTTGCACCTTCAGTGGAGGAGATGTATCCGGAACCGGATACCCGCCGTTTCAGCTATGCGCCGCTGGACACGGTGATGGAAGGGGCATTCCGTCCGGGACATTTTAACGGTGTCTGCCAGATTGTGAGCAAACTGTTTGATGCTGTGCAGCCTAATCGTGCCTACTTCGGCGAGAAAGATTTCCAGCAGCTGGCAATTATTCGCGAGATGGTCCGCCAGATGAAGTATCCTTTGGAAATTGTAGGCTGTCCCATTGTCCGTGAGGAAGACGGGTTGGCTCTGAGCAGTCGCAATGCCCGTTTATCTGCCGAAGAACGTAAAAATGCACTGAAAATCTCGCAGACTTTATTTGAAAGTCGTACCTTTGGAGCCTCACATACGGTAGCTGAGACACAGAAGTTTGTGGAAGACACCATCGCAGCCGCCCCCGGATTGCGTTTGGAATACTTTGAGCTGGTGGATGGCAATACCTTACAGAAGATTACCGATTGGGAGGAAACTTCTTATGCTGTGGGTTGCATCACAGTATTCTGTGGGGAAGTCCGTCTGATTGATAATATCAAGTACAAAGAGCTTGCTGCCTTGTAATTTATAATTAGTAATTCGTAATTTATAAAGATATGATGATTGAAGTGTTGAAGTCGAAAATCCATTGTGCCCGCGTCACGGAAGCGAACCTGAACTATATGGGAAGCATTACGATTGATGAAGATTTGATGGATGCCGCCAACATGATTGCCGGCGAGAAGGTGTATATAGCCGACAATAATAACGGTGAACGTTTTGAAACCTACATTATTAAGGGCGAGCGTGGCTCTGGCAAAATTTGCCTGAACGGTGCGGCAGCCCGCAAGGTGCAACCTGATGACATCGTTATTATCATGTCCTACGCGCTGATGGACTTTGAAGAAGCCAAGTCGTTCAAGCCGACGGTGATTTTCCCCGACCCGGCAACGAACAAGGTGGTGAAGTAGTCTCTTTATTGAAATATGGAAATAAAGCCCCGTTTGCAATTTATCTGTAAACGGGGCTTTGTTTTTTACTTCTGATTCTTCTCCGCAGGGTTCGTATGAGAATGAGGAGCCGATTTAATCTTGTCGAGTAAATACAGAATCTCAGTTTGGACATCGAAATTATATCTTTGGTAATCCTGATAGGTGGGCATCAAGTCCGGATAAAGTGTGTGGGCACACCGGTCTTTGCCCGGAAAGCATATTTGTATGGAGTTGGAGATAGAGCCTTGCATACCGGTATAGGGTAGCCGGAATAAGGTTTGTTCCATGTAGGTATTGGGGGCTTGTCCGCTGGGTATTCCTACAAGGGTAGCACCCATTTTCCACAGATAGAAAGTGTAGTGGAAAGCTGCACTGAAGGTATGTTCGTTGGTAATGACGTAAATGTGTTCCGGAGTATAGAGCGCCTTTCCTTGTTGCTTTCTCAGTTCTTCCGGCACACTGGACATACAGTTCTCAATGAAGTCGGTCCGTCGCTGTTCTATGTTTGTAGTGTCTGCTTCGTCCGTACTGAAAGTGTAGTCACCGTAGGCATAGTCTGTTCCGTATGCTTGGTTGAAATCCTGTAAGTTTGTCTGTAGTTTTTGCATGTAGAGGGGAGATATGATACGATAGAATTCTATATCCATATCCGTTTGCAGGAAGTGGTCGCCGAACAGTTGGTAGAGTGTGGGTAGGACAATCGGAGTCCAGCCGCCGCTATTGTTGCGCAAATCTATGATGAGGGTGGAGGAGGCTTTCTTCTTCATCTCTTTCAGCATATGGGCGAAAACTTCGGAAAGGGACGGGAGTTGCCGAATGGCTTGCAGGGTATCGGCGGGCATATCTTGTTTCAGGATATCCCGATAATAGAATCCTATTTGCCGGTATAAATCTTTCAGCCCTTGTTTTTGCATATACTCAAAATTATCCCGTGCCATGATACTGTTGATATTGATGAGCATTATTTGCTTGTCGTTGTCTATGAACTGATAGGCCAGTTGTTTGTCAGTATAAGCTTTCCAACTGTTATTGTGTTGCATGGGTGTGTTTTGCACTTCCTGCCTTGACAATAAGGGAAGGGTTAATCCTCTTGATTTGCCGTCGGGAGTAAGAAGTGAGAGGTGAAGGTTGTCTTTCATTTCAGGGAAAAGCTGTCTCAAGAAATGTTCAGTAGGCATGGACCTGCATAGATTGGCATAACGGTCATATAGGTTTTCACTGGCTTGGATAGCGGCAGTGCGGGCCAGTACCTCTTCTAAAGAATCTCCGTTGATGGTTGTGATACGGCTACCTAACAAGTCTTTGTACGTTTCAGGGATTCCTTGAAGTATAATGCCGTCGGGGATGGTGCGTACTTCCAGTGCCAGGTAACGCTGATTTGCTTGTTGATTGGCTGTGGGAGGTAAAAGGTAGGTATGCCCGTCTTGCAGATTGGATAGGAAAATGCTTACCTTGTCAAAAAAGGTTTGTTTCGTACCGGGAGTCCGGCGTAACTCGTTCTCCAGATGGAAAGCTTGTTCGTAGAAGAATACTTTTCCTCCGAAGCCGCTGTAAGGGTCGGGATGGGTTGCTGCCAGTTCTTTTACCAGATACCGAAAGTCTGAAGCAAGGGAATCCCCGTTTAGGGGCTCTTGAGCGCTTGCCAATAGGGAAGCCAAACAGAGAAGGAGGGATAGATAAATACGTTTCATATTCTTGAAATATTAAAATGTATGCTAGAAGGGGAAAGTAGAGGGAGAGGTTGTATTAGAATAAAAAAGGTGGAGTTCGTATGTCTCCACCTTTCATGACAGATTCTTATTTTTTTAGCTGCTCGTTCATCGCTGCTGCTGCCTTTCGTCCGTCTCCCATGGCAAGGATTACGGTAGCACCTCCGCGGACAATGTCTCCTCCGGCAAAGATGGTCGGGATGGACGACTGCATGTTATCATTGACGGCAATCGTTCCCTTTCGGCCCAATTCCAGTCCCTTGATGGAGCTTGGGACAATCGGGTTGGGAGATACGCCTACGCTGACGATGGCAAGGTCAATGTCGATGGTTTCCGTGGCTCCGGGGATGGGTACGGGACTGCGGCGTCCGCTGGCATCCGGTTCACCTAGTTCCATTTTCTGAAGCACCACTTGTTTCACTTTTCCTTGTTCGTCGGCAATGTATTCGATTGGGTTGTGGAGGGTCAGGAATTCTACACCTTCTTCCTTGGCATGTTTCACCTCCTCGATACGTGCCGGCATTTCTTCTTCCGAACGACGGTAAATAATCATGGCGCGCTCTGCACCGAGGCGGCGTGCAGTACGCACGGAGTCCATGGCAGTATTGCCGCCGCCTATCACGGCTACACATTTGCCAAAGGGAACCGGTGTATCGGAATCTTCACTTGCCGCATCCATCAGGTTGACACGGGTCAGGTATTCATTGGAAGAGAGGATATTGATGGAGTTCTCGCCGGGGATGTTCATAAAGTTGGGCAGTCCTGCACCGGAAGCTACGAATATGCCTTTGAAGCCTTCCTCTTCCAGTTGTTCCACGCTGAGCGTCTTGCCGATGATACAGTCCTTGACGAATTCCACTCCCATTTTGGCAAGGTTGTCAATCTCCACATCCACCACTTTGTTGGGCAGGCGGAACTCAGGAATGCCGTATTTCAATACACCGCCAATCTCATGCAGTGCTTCGAAAACAGTCACGTCATAGCCATACTTCGCCATATCTCCGGCAAACGACAGACCGGCGGGACCCGAACCGATGACAGCTACTTTGATACCGTTCTTTTCCTTGATTTCAGGTATGGAGATTTGTCCGCTCTCCCGTTCGTAGTCAGCGGCAAAACGTTCCAGATAGCCGATGGCTACCGGCTTTTCGTTCATCTTCAGATGGATACATTTGGATTCGCACTGTTTCTCTTGCGGACAGACGCGACCGCAGACGGCAGGCAGCGCACTGGTTTCTTTCAGTGTCTTGGCCGCTTCGAGGAATTCACCGCGCTCAATGTTCTTGATGAAGCGGGGGATGTCGATACCTACCGGACAACCCTCCGTACATCCGGGGTTGGCGCAGTCCAAGCAACGTTTGGCCTCTGTCAGCGCTTGTTCTTTCGTTAACCCTTGGTTGACTTCCTCCTTGCGGCTGTGCGAGCGGTATTCTGCATCGAGCTCGTTCATCTCCACGCGTGGAATGGCAGTCCGTTCTTTGGCTTTCATGGATTTGCGTAACTCCTGACGCCATGCAGCATTACGGCTTTTCTCATCTTCCATGTTTTCACCGGTAGCTTGGCAGGTCTGAGGTTGTTCTTCCAGCTTGTGCATCTCCTCGCGTTCGATGCTTTTAAAAGCGCCCATACGCTTCAGCATCTCGTCGAAGTCCACTTGATGTCCGTCGAACTCAGGGCCGTCCACACATACAAATTTGGTCTTTCCTCCGATGGTGATTCGGCAGGCGCCACACATGCCGGTACCGTCAACCATAATCGTATTCAGGGATACATCCGTGGGGATTTTGTATTTCTTTGTCAGCAAACAAACAAATTTCATCATGATGGCGGGGCCGATGGCGAAACACTTGTTCACCTTCTCGCGCTTGATGACTTCTTCTACGCCTTCCGTCACCAGACCTTTTCGTCCGTAGGAGCCATCGTCGGTCATGATAATGACTTCGTCGGAGCTTTCGCGCATCTCCTTTTCAAGGATGATCAGTTCTTTGGTACGTCCTGCCAGTACGGTGATGACGCGGTTGCCGGCAGCTTTCAGCGCTTGCACGATAGGGAGCATGGGAGCTACGCCTACACCACCTCCGGCACAGACCACAGTACCGAAGTTGTCAATGTGCGTGGCTTGTCCCAACGGGCCGACAACATCCGTAATATAATCGCCTTCGTTCAGTTCGCAAAGACGGGTAGAGGAGAGCCCGACTTCCTGAACCACCAGTGTGATGGTTCCCTTTACCGGGTCGGCTTCCGCAATGGTAAGCGGCATACGTTCGCCTTTTTCGCCTACACGCACAATGACAAAGTGCCCTGCCTTACGTGATTTGGCTATCAGCGGTGCTTCAATAACTAACTTAAAGACCTTTTCTGAAAAATGTTCTTTGCTAATGATTTTATTCATTATCTAATAATTTTGTTGGTATAATTACGTAATTACTGTCAGATTGATAGATTTTGCAAAGATAGGGGTTATTTGTTAATTTCAAAAAGAAAGGGCGAAAGAAAGTGGGGAGGGAAAGGGGCTGATATAATTTAGGCACAGATTGTATAGAATAACGCGGGGAATTCTTTGTTTATCCGTGATTTTCTGCACAATCCGTGTCTAAAAATATTCGGTTTGGATAGTTTCTTTTAATCTATTATTTCAAATCCCGTATACGGAACCAATGCTTTCGGAATGCGGATTCCTTCCGGAGTCTGATTGTTTTCCAGCAAGGCGGCAACGATGCGTGGCAGAGCGAGTGCGGAACCGTTCAGTGTATGGCAAAGTTCTGTTTTCTTTTCCGCTGTGCGGTAGCGGCATTTCAAGCGGTTGGCTTGATAAGTATCAAAATTGGAGACAGAACTTACTTCCAACCAGCGTTTTTGTGCTTCGGAATATACCTCGAAGTCGAAGCAGAGAGCAGCAGTGAAGCTCATGTCGCCTCCGCAAAGGCGCAGGATGCGGTAGGGGAGTTCCAGCTTTTGAAGCAAACCTTCTACGTGGTCCAACATTTCTTGGTGGGATTGTTTACTGTGTTCCGGCTTGTCGATGCGCACCAGCTCTACTTTGGAGAATTCGTGTAGACGGTTCAAGCCGCGCACGTCTTTTCCGTATGAGCCGGCTTCGCGACGGAAACATTGAGTATAGGCGCAATTCTTGATGGGCAACTGTTTTTCGTCCAGAATCACATCGCGGTAGATGTTTGTTACCGGAACTTCGGCTGTAGGAATCAGATATAAGTCGTCCACTTCGCAATGGTACATTTGTCCTTCTTTATCGGGAAGTTGCCCCGTGCCATAGCCGGAAGCGGCGTTCACCACTGTCGGCGGCATTACTTCTGTATAGCCGGATTTGCGTGCCTCGTCCAGGAAGAAGTTGATGAGCGCGCGTTGCAGTTGTGCACCTTTGCCTTTGTATACGGGGAATCCGGCACCGGTAATCTTAACGCCCAGGTCAAAGTCTATCAAGTCATATTTCTTGGCCAGTTCCCAGTGGGGCAGGGCATCTTTGGGCAATTCGGTTTCCATGCCGCCCATCTTCTCTACCACATTGTCGTCGGCACCGACGCCTTCGGGCACACTGTCATAGGGAACGTTGGGGATGGTGTAAAGTAAAGTCTGCAAATCGTTGGCAGCCTGCTCCATATTGGCTTGCAAGTCTTTGTTGACTTCTTTCAGCTCGGCCACACGGCTTTTGGCAGCTTCTGCTTCTTTTTTCTTACCTTCCTTCATCAGTTGTCCGATGGATTTGGAGAGTGAGTTGGCTTCTGCCAAGTTTTTATCTAAGATGGTTTGATTGGCTTTTCTTTTGTCATTGAAGTCCAGCACTTGTGCAATGGTTTCTTTCGCATTCTTGAAGTGCTTCTTTTCCAGTCCGCGGAGAACCGCGTCGGTATTTTCTGTAATTTGTTTGATGGTAAGCATATCTTATACTTGTTTTTATGTTATTCGGTTTTGTGAGTGCAAAGATATGGAAAAAACAAATAAAGTGTTGCTTTTGACATGAAAGAAAGGGATGCAATCCATTCGGATTACATCCCTTTTCCTTATTTCTTGTTCGGAAACTTATGCTTCTGCGTTTTCTGCGGGGATAACAGAAACTGAACGTCTGTCTTCCTTGCCTACTTTGAACTTTACAGTTCCGTCTACTAAAGCGAAAAGAGTGTGGTCTTTTCCCATGCCGATGTTCTCACCCGGGTGGAATTCAGTACCTCTTTGACGAACGATGATGTTACCTGCCTTGCAAGCTTCGCCACCAAATATCTTAACGCCTAATCTCTTGCTCTGTGATTCGCGGCCGTTCTTAGAACTACCGACACCTTTTTTATGTGCCATTTTTTCTTACTGTTTTAATTGATTAAGCTACTACTTCTGTAATTGTTAACTCTGTGAATTGTTGACGGTGACCGTTCAACTTACGATAACCTTTTCTTCTTTTCTTATGGAAAACGAGAACTTTATCGCCTTTTACCATGTTTGATACGACCTGGCAAACAACCTTTGCACCCTCTACAGTGGGAGCACCTACGGTGATGTTGCCGTCTTTGTCTACCAAAAGAACCTTGTCAAACTCTACTGTTGCACCGTTTTCTGCATTCTGGATGTGGTGTACAAACAGTTTTTTGCCAGCTTCTGCTTTGAATTGCTGACCGTTAATTTCTACAATTGCGTACATTTCTTATATTAATGTATAAGTTAGCTCCGTCGGGTGGTCTCTAATCACTTAGAAAGCACTTGGTCGAACCCGGTGCGGAATAATCGGGCACAAAAGTACTCTTTTTATTCTAAATGGGCAAATGTTCTTTTGCTTTTTTATTCTTTTAGTGCAGATTGTACTTTTGGCCTATTGGAGAAAAACTGTTTCATCAAGAAGAGACAATTTATGTAGGGATGGTTGTTGTTACAAGATGAATTTCAGTACATAGATACCGGCCAGCATTAGTGCCATGACGAGGCATGCAAATATGACGAGTAGCACAAGACTGTAAGTCAGCATGAGGATAGTGCGCCAAAAGCTTCTCCACCAGGTGCAGCGGTACAATTGTTTGTAATCGCAACAGAATAGGACGAAAATAAGCCATAAAGGCAGCTCATACAAATCGTCTACCTTTGCATACCCGTTGAAAGGCAGCACGATGATGCTTAGCAGGAGTATCTGGCAAGCTATGTAGGCTTGTATGAATACATGCTCCGTGGTATTGTAGTTTAACTTATATTTCCGGCGTCGGAAGGCAAGTTGGGTAGCAAGTGCAAACAGAGGCAGTGTGGCAATGATGCGGAATGCTTTGTTTCCGTGTCCCCAGCTCTTCATCAGATTCCATACTTTCATTAGGAAAGGAGAGTTCTGGAAGACTTTTTCCAGTCTGTCTCCCACCTCCGAGGTGTCGTTTACAAACTCATCGATGAGGTCGCCATCATCGCTGTTCGATTCGGATACCTGTGTGGCAGAAGTGGAGTCGTTCTTCTCTTCCAGTTTGTTCAGGCTTTTCTCCAGGCTTTTTATAGTGATGGCGAGGGCTCGCTTTTCCTCTTTGCTATAGGTTTTCTCCATCTTTTGGGTAAGCTTCTCTTTAGCGGCAATGATTTCTTCTTTGTCTGTCTGCTCTGTCTTTTCCGTCTTTGCTTTTTTGCTCAGAGCTTCCGGGTCTACCAGTTGCACAGCCATGATATAAAGAGCTGCAAGAATGAAGAGTGTCTGGAACGGGCGAAAATACTCTATACGCTTACCACCGATGAAGTCTCTAATCATGTATCCCGGACGGTAGAGGAGTTCCAGAAGGGTACGTCCAAAACCATTGTCTATATTGAAGAAGCCTCCGGCAATGTTTTTAAGGGCGTTGCTTAGCCGGTAACGTGGAGTGTTTCGGCTTTGTCCGCAACGGTTACAGTAGTTGCCGGTATAGGTGGTGCCACAATTCAGGCAAGTGCAGGTTTCGGTACTCGCAGGAGGAGTTTTCCTTCCTTGTATCAGCTTGATGTGGAATGCACGCAGGCGTACTGCGTAGGGGTGCCACCATGAGTCGATGAAAGTTCTTGCTTTGTTGGGCAGTATCCTTCTTTTTTGGAGGATGCCCCACAATGTCAGTATGAAGACAACCGGGAAGAAGTTGCTGTCGTCGGTCATGTCCAGCTCTTCAATAGCCAACCAAAAGAGTGTCAATAGAAGGAGGATTTGCCAGGCATTTATCCTTTTCTGTTTCCGGGGAGAAGTGGCATACATATTTTCCGGTCGGATGGGGCTTTCAATCTTGAATATGGAGGGATGCTCCTCCTGAACTGCCAGCAGTTCTTCCAAAGTGCTCATTATTTTCCGGTGTGGGTACTTTTCCAATTCTTTGGCAGTGGTTACTCCGTGGGTGACCCCGGCAAAGTCTACTCCGGCCGCTTGGGCTGTTTCCGCATCTATCGTGCTGTCGCCTATATAGAGGGTATCGGTTTTGCTGACATGTAGCCGCTTAATGGCAAGGAGTAGCCCTTCGGGAGATGGCTTGGCGGTTTTCACGTCTTCACCACCCACGATGATGTCTATAAAATCTTCAGGAAAATGCTGGTCGAGGAGTTCCTTGATGCGGAATCGGTATTTGGTCGAGATGATTCCGATGCGGGCGCCAGAGTCCTTTAGTGCAGTCAGTACAGACTTGGTTTCCAGGAAAAGCACCGTATTGACAGTCATATGCGTATCGGCCTCTTTTCGGTATTCTGCCTTGAATCCTGCCAGTTGTCCGGCATCTGTCACGCCGGTGAGGATGGAAAAAGAGTTTTCCAGAGTCTTGCCGATGGTACGTTTGATGTCGTCATCTGTAACCTCTGTATATCCGTGACGGGTCAGTACGTTGCGGAAACAAGTGACGATTCCGCGGGAAGAATCAGCAAGCGTATAGTCAAAGTCGAAAAGATAGGTCGTGTAATTCATTGTGACTTTTTGTGGCAAAGATAGTGTAAAGTATATTTTTACAAAATAAAAAAGAGGATTAATCGGAATTTTGTATTACTTTTGTTTGCATGAATTCTGTTGAAAAAGTGACAAGATGTGTAAGTGTTTTATCCGGTTAGGTTGTTATACTATACACGTTAACCCTATAATGTTATGAATTTGATAAAATCTTGTTGTTTGTTTGTGGTCTTTTCATCCTTTCTGGCATGTACCCCACAAGTGTCGGATGTGAAGAGTGTGTCTTATACAGAGTTCGTGAACCCCTTTATCGGTACAGATTTTACTGGAAACACCTATCCGGGTGCCCAGGCACCGTTTGGCATGGTGCAACTCAGTCCTGACAACGGACTGCCGGGCTGGGACCGTATTTCCGGATATTTTTATCCAGACAGTACCATTGCAGGCTTCAGCCATACCCATCTCTCCGGAACCGGCGCTGGTGACTTGTATGATATCTCTTTTATGCCGGTGACATTGCCTTATAAGGAGGCGGAAGCTCCGCTCGGCATTCACTCTTTGTTCTCTCATTCGGAAGAGTCGGCAAGCGCCGGATATTACCAGGTGCGTCTGAAAGATTATAATATCAATGTAGAGTTGACGGCCACCGAGCGTTGTGGCATTCAGCGGTATACTTTCCCCAAAGCCGATGCTGCCGTTTTCCTGAATTTGCGGAAAGCCATGAATTGGGATTTTACCAATGATTCTCACATAGAAGTCGTCGATTCGGTAACGGTGCAAGGTTACCGTTACTCTGACGGTTGGGCACGCGACCAGCGCCTCTACTTCCGTACCCGTTTCTCCAAACCGTTTGTTGTGATGCAGCTCGATACAGCTGCCATAGAGAAAGATGGCAAGCGGATAGGGACATCCGTCATTGCACGATTCGACTTTCAGACTAAGGAAGGGGAACAGATTCTTGTTAGTACTGCCATCTCCGGTGTGAGTATGGAAGGGGCGGCACGTAATTTGGCAGCCGAAGTACCCGATGATGATTTTGACAAATACCTGGCAGCTGTGCAGGATGATTGGAACAAACATTTGTCCCGGATAGAAATAAAATGCGATGACCGTGATGAGAAAGTCAAGTTCTATACGGCTTTGTATCATTCGATGATTGCTCCTACCATTTACAGTGATGTGGACGGTGCTTATTACGGTCCCGACAAGCAAGTGCACCGTGCGGAGAGCTGGACAAATTACAGTACTTTCTCCTTGTGGGACACTTACCGTGCGGCTCATCCTCTCTATACCTTTATTGAGCCGGAACGGGTGAACGATATGGTGAAGTCCTTCCTCGCCTTCTTCGAACAGAACGGTCGCCTTCCCGTATGGAATTTTCAGGGGAGCGAGACAGATATGATGATAGGTTACCACTCTGTACCGGTTATTGTAGATGCCTATCTGAAAGGTATTGGGGACTTCGATGCGAAAAAGGCCTTGGAGGCTTGTGTAGCTACTGCCAATATCGATTCTTATCGTGGCATTGGGTTATATAAGAAATATGCTTATGTTCCTTATAATGTGACGGATCAGTATAATTCGGAAAACTGGTCACTTTCTAAAACACTGGAATATGCATACGATGACTATTGTATAGCCCGTATGGCAGAGAAACTGGGCGATAAGGAGGTAGCGGACGAGTTTTATAAGCGTTCCCGTAATTACCGGAATGTTTACAATCCGGTAAGTTCTTTCATGCAGCCCCGTGATGACAAGGGAGAGTTTATCCGGAACTTCTCGCCGGACGACTATACTCCGCACATCTGCGAGAGCAACGGCTGGCAGTACTTCTGGTCTGTACAGCAGGATATTGACGGCTTGATAGCTTTGACCGGAGGTAAGGAACGGTTTGCCCAGAAGCTGGACAGTATGTTTACCTATAATCCTTCTGCAGATGATGAGTTGCCTATTTTCAGCACCGGAATGATTGGCCAGTATGCGCATGGAAATGAGCCTAGCCATCACGTCATTTATCTGTTCAATGCTGTGGATCAACCTTGGAAAACCCAGAAATATGCAGCCCGGGTGATGCATGAACTCTACCTGAACACTCCTGCCGGTTTGTGTGGCAACGAGGATTGCGGACAGATGTCTGCTTGGTATGTGTTCAGTGCGATGGGCTTTTATCCGGTAGACCCGGTTGGCGGAAAATATGAAATCGGTACCCCCCTATATCCGGAAATGAAGATGCACCTGCCTGGTGGAAAGACCTTTAAGGTACTGGCACCGGCGGTGAGCAAGGAAAATTGCTACATTCAATCTGTCAAACTCAACGGTAAGAGCTATGACAAAAGTTATATTACGCATGAACAGATAATGGATGGAAGTGTTTTCGAATTTGAAATGGGGGATAAGCCAGGTGATGCATGGTACAGCCCCCGATAACCGGCTAAAATATGGATGAACATTTCGACTTGACATATAAATCCCTTTTCCGCAGGTATTATACCAACCTGCTGTTCTACGCCACACGCATTGTGGGGGAAGAAGATGCGGAAGATGTGGTGCAGGATGTTTTCGTGGAGCTGTGGAAGCGGAAAGATACCATGAAGGTGGGAGAGCAGATTCAGGCTTTTCTGTATAGGGCGGTGTATACCCGTGCCTTGAACGTTCTGAAGCATCGGGACATTGTGAGTGGCTATGAGGCTGTCATGCTCGAAATCCATAAAAAGAGGGTTGAGTTCTATCAACCCGACAGCAATGATGTGGTGAAACGGATAGAGGATGCCGAACTCAGGAGGAAGCTGTCCGATGCCATCAATGAATTGCCGGACAAGTGCCGGATGGTATTCAAACTCAGCTATCTGCATGATATGAAGAATAAGGAGATAGCTGATACGATGGGAGTGTCATTGCGTACGGTGGAGGCTCACATGTACAAAGCTTTGAAGTTGCTGCGCGATAAACTGGGGTATCTGAACCTGATGTTGGCTCTGTTTTTCATCGGGAAAGTAAGTGTTTTTGCGAGCAGCGTTGTTTTATTATCATAATGAAGGAAAGAATGAATAAGTTGAATGAGGAGATATTGGCCAAGTTCCTTATGGGTGAATGTACGGAAGATGAACTTCGTGAGGTGAACGCCTGGCTGGAAGAGTCGGGTGAGAATGCACGCGAATTGTTCAGGCTGGAGGAGATTTACCACTTGGGGAGACTGGGGGATACTTCGAATACACAAGACATAGAAAAGGCCGAAAAGCGATTGTTTAAAAGGCTGGAACAAGAGAAGACGAAACAATACAAGGTACGGAGGATGGTTGGGTGGATGCGGTATGCGGCCGTATTTGTGGGCTTCTTCCTTTTGGGTACTTTCGGCTATCTTTTTTATCAGACTTATAGCCAGCCGGAAACATTACTGGCTGTCACCACTCATGATAAGATTAAGGAATTGAAACTGCCGGATGGCACAAAAGTCTGGCTGAATAAAAATACTACATTGAAATATCCGTATGAGTTTGCAGGGAAGGGAAGAAAGGTTTATCTGGAAGGAGAAGGATATTTTGAGGTAATGAGGAATCCGGAAAAACCGTTTGTCGTACAGAGTGAGGCCATGCAGGTCAGAGTATTGGGAACTGTTTTCAACCTCAAGTCTGACAAGGCTAAGATGTCTGCAGTAGCTACCCTTCTGAAAGGCGAAGTAGAGGTGAAAGGCAATCATGGCGAGGGTATGATTATCCTTGCCCCCGGACAGAAAGCCGAGCTGAACGGAATGACTAGGCGTCTGGTGGTGAAGCAGGTGGATACGGGAATCGAAAACTGGCACAATAATGAGTTTGTCTTTGAGAAGGCTGACCTATACACCATTGCGCGTACATTGGAGAATTCGTATGGGGTGAGGATAATTCTGGCACCGAACATAGATGTAAGCAAGACCTACTCGGGTACACTGAAGAAAAAAGAGAGTGTGGGGGCTGTGCTGAATCTGATAAAGAATGCCATTCCATTGGAGTATAAAATTGTGGGGAACAGTGTTTTCCTCTCCTCAATGAAGTAGGAAGGCCGCACAAATTCGAGATATGACGAGAAGAATTTATTTAATACTAACAACTTTCTAATATTATGCGAAAATTAATCCTATTGTTTCTTTTTGTGAGCAGTTCCTTGTGGCTGCATGCCAAGGACTTTACCCAGTATGTCAGTCCTCTTGTCGGCACGCAGTCTACTTTCGAGCTTTCCACCGGTAATACCTATCCTGCGATCGCACGTCCCTGGGGTATGAACTTCTGGACTCCTCAGACTGGTAAGATGGGTGACGGCTGGCAATACGTCTATACCGCGAACAAGATCCGTGGTTTCAAGCAGACACACCAGCCCAGTCCCTGGATTAACGACTACGGGCAGTTCTCCATCATGCCGGTGGTTGGCAAGCCCGAGTTTGATGAGGAGAAGCGTGCAAGCTGGTTCTCCCACAAGGGCGA
>UMDF01046240.1_pt1 | contig 16993 bp, 7 predicted proteins | sample 1964421 | NCBI WGS metagenome assembly UMDF01 (sample SAMEA4835987, study PRJEB28245) | human gut metagenome | biome: gut microbiome; material: fecal sample | place: Denmark | collected 2008
AAATGTCGAACTGGAAAGCAATTACCGGGATTTGCTGTTCTCGGTAAGTCTGCCGCATTACAATAAATTGTCCGTACATTTCCATTATGTCCTGCAAGGAGGACAAGGCATGGCGCTGACATCGGACCTGAAAGAGCCCGAAATCCGCTACGGTAGCCTGGATTACGGAGAATACACATTCCAGGCAGAAGCCTATAATGATTTGGGACAGAAAATCGGTGAGGTGGAATATCATTTTGCCATAGCCCGCCCTTTCTACCTCTCCTATTATGCCTTTGCGCTCTATCTCATAGTTCTCACAGCGCTTGTCTACTTCTTCTCCAAGTGGCGCGCCAACCGTGCCATGGAAAAGAAACGGAAGGAGTATGAGGCAGAGCAGGTGCAGCAGAACATCAAGATGCGCGAGCAGGAGCATCTGATAACTCTGCAGCAACAGCAATTGCTGGAAGCCGAGTTGTCGGCAAAGAGTAAAGACCTTGCCAGCATGGCACTGGGTGTATTTGCCAAGAACGAGGTCCTGGAGAAACTTCGTACTGCCGTACAAGAATTCCTGGTGAAAGGGCAATATGGACGCAAGAACCTCGAATCTCTGCTGAAGCTCATCAACGAAAACATCGAGACACAGGAATTTTGGGATGTATTCCAGAACAATTTCGACCTGATTCATGAGAAATTCTTCCGTAACTTGCGCGAACGTTATCCCAGTCTTACCGCTACCGACCTCCGTTTTTGTGCGCTGCTGCGCCTGAATCTTTCCACGAAAGACATTGCGCAAATGACCAACCTCACTATCCGGGGAGTAGAGGCAGCACGCTACCGTTTGCGCAAGAAACTGGATATCCCCGACGGAACGGGATTAGTGGATTTTCTCATCGACTTGAAATAAAGCGACTACAAATCATTCATTCATAACAAACTGATTATTAGAAACAAGTAACACGAAAACGTAGTAAAACGGTACCCCTTTTTACCCTAAACGTATTATCGTGGTAGTGATTTTTTTTGCCTTACTTGCCGTAATTACTTCCTTTGCCGGCAGAATTATTAACTCTTAAATTTAGTTTATGAGAAGGCAAACTTTATTTCTTCTATTCATGATTTTGTTCTCATTGCCACTGACAATTTTGGCACAAGGAACAAAGACAGTTAAAGGAACTGTTGTTGATCAGAACAACGAACCGATTATTGGAGCCACGGTTGTAGTAAAAGGCTCTACCATTGGAGCAGCTACCGACCTCGACGGTAACTATGTACTGAACGGCGTCCCCGAAGACGCAACTCTCGTATTCAACTATTTGGGCATGTTGCCGCAGGAAATAAGCGCTGCGGGACAATCTGTCATCAATGTAAGATTGCGTGAAGATGCACAACTGCTGGAAGAAGTCGTAGTTATCGGTTACGGTTCGGCCAAGGCGAAAGACCTGACGGCCCCGATTGACGTCGTTAAAGAAAAAGAACTTATCAATGTTCCTACCTCCTCCCCGATGGCAGCATTGCAGGGAAAGGTACCGGGTGTTAACATCATCAATTCGGGAACGCCGGGCGAAGGTCCTAAAGTGACCATCCGTGGTATGGGTTCCTTCGGTGACACCTCTCCTCTCTATGTAGTGGACGGAATGTTCTACGACAACATCAACTTCTTGAACAATTCCGACATTCAAGACATGACCATCTTGAAAGACGCATCCGCATCTGCCATCTACGGTGTACGCGCCGCCAACGGTGTTGTAATCATCACCACCAAGAAAGGAAGCCGCAACCAGGATGCCAAGATTACCTATAACGGTTATGTAGGTATTCAGAAAGCCACCAACCTGCTGGAGATGTGTAACTCTCACGAGTATGCCACCATGATGTTGGAAGCCAACCCGGAAGCTTACCGGTCGATTTTCGAAAAGTCAGTAGCCGAATTCGGCGGCAATATGGAAAACCTGCAATTCAATGCCGATACCAACTGGTATGACGAACTGTTGCGCACAGCCATGATGACCAATCACAGCTTGAATATCTCCGGTGGTACGGAAAAAGCGACCTACTCCGCCGGCATGAGCTATCTGGCACAAGACGGTATCATGGACGTGGAAAACTACTACCGCCGCCTGAACTTCCGTGCCGCCCTTGACTACGAAGCCCGCAAATGGCTGAAAGTAGGCTTCAACGGCGTATTCAGCAACTCGCAGCAGCAGCTTCCCAAGAATGCCGCATGGCAACAGGCATACAACACGCCGTCTATCATCCCGGTGTATGATGACCGCCGCGACGATGCCGTGTTCCCTAAGAAGTACACATCGCCCGAGCAGGTGGGCCTGACCAACAACTTCAACAATCCGGTAGCCACTGCCAACTATTACGACAACCGGAACGAGACCTACCAAGTGCTGACCAACTTCTATGCACAGCTCAACCTCATCCCCGACAAGCTGAATATACGCAGCAGCTACAGCTACGACTACTCAATGATTCGCGGTTCTGAGTTCACTCCTACCTACTATGTAGGCACCAACCAGAAGAAAGAGGTTACCGAACTCACTAAAAAGAACACTAACTACTACAAATATATATGGGACAACGTGGCCACCTATACTGACAAGTGGGGCAAACACTCCTTCACCGGTATGTTGGGTGCATCCATGCGTCAAGAGCAATACCGCCTGCTCGAAGGTACCGCCACCAACGTGCCCGAAGGTGAGGACGTGTGGAAATACATCGCACTGGGCAACAAGGAAGGCGCTACGGTGAAAGACGACGGCTGGAAATACCGCGGTCTCTCCTATTTCACCCGACTGAATTACAACTACAACGACAAGTACATGTTGATGTTCACCTTCCGTGCCGACGGCTCGTCCAAGTACAACGACAAATGGGGCTACTTCCCCTCCATCGGTGCCGCATGGGTCATCTCCCAAGAACCGTTTATGAAGAACCAGAATATCTTCGACTACATGAAGCTGCGTGCCAGCTGGGGTAAGCTGGGTAACGACAAGATTGCTGCCAGTGCAGGCTTCGCAAGCATACAGAACGTACAGTCCGTATTCGGTCCCAGTACCGCCATCGACGGATTCATCAACACCACCAACTTCAGTTGGTTGGGTTGGGAAGTTGTGAACGAAACCAATGTGGGCGTCAACTTCAGTACACTGAAGAACCGTTTGAACGCCGACATCGACTGGTACTACCGTCTGACTGACAACGCCGTGATTTCACCCAAGCTCCCGATGAGCGGCGAGCTGCTGGCCGGCAATAACGGACAGATTCTGAATACCGGTATCGACCTCTCCTTGAACTGGAACGACAAGATTGGCCAGGACTTCAATTACAACATCGGCGTCAATCTCTCTTATCTGCACAACGAAGTGAAAAGCCTGAAAGGAAACATGAAAATCATCAAAGGCGGAAAGACCGTGAATATGGTGGGCGAGACGATGAACTCATTCTATGGCTACAAGGTCATCGGCATCTACCAAACTCCCGAACAATGTGCTGCCGACCCCATCGCAGTGGCCAACGGACTGGAACCCGGCGACTTCATCTACCAGGACGTGAACGGCGACCATGTGATAGACGGAAACGACAAGCAGGTGTTGGGCTCATACGTGCCCAGCTTTACTTATGGCTTCAATGCCGGATTCTCTTATAAGAACTTCGACTTCAGCCTCACTACCTACGGACAAGCAGGCGGCGAACTGTGGAACCGTAAGCGTGCCCTGCGCTATGCAGCCGACTACTATAACTTTGACCGTGCACAGTATGAGAACCGCTGGACGGGTGCAGGCTCTACCAACGAACATCCATCGGCCAAGGCTCTTCTCAAAACCTGGAACAAATCAGACAGTAACAACGCTTCCTATTTCGTAGAAAGCTCCGATTACTTCCGCATCCAGAACATCACGCTGGGCTACTCGTTCAAGAACTTGAAGATAGGCAGCTACGTGATGCCGGGACTCCGCCTCTCATTGACGGCCGACCGCCCCTTCACTACCTTCAAGGCCAACAGCTTCACACCTGAAGTGTCGGATGCCGAAGGTTGGGATACCGAAGTATACCCTCTGACTTCAACCTATACTTTTGGAGTGCAAATAGATTTCTAAACCCTAAAACGTAAAACAATGAAATTCTTAAAGAAAACATTCGCATATATACTTCCGGCCATGATGGTACTGGGAGGAGCCACCGCTTGCACCGATTTCATAGAAATTGATCCGGAGAACAAAGTTCCCGAACAAGGCGTGGACTTTACCAACAAGAACAATATGTATCAGCCCGTAGTAGGCGCCTACTCCAAAGTACGCACACAGGGTATGCACTGGTGCAACGCACTATTGATGTTCACCCGAGACGGTGATGTGTGGTCGGGCCGTACCGATGACCAGGGCGATGCCGTGGCCTTCGGACGCAAGTTCAACTACAACAACTCATTCTGGGCACTGAACCAGGTATGGATGAACTTCTACGACATCATCCGCATCACCAATGCCGCCCTGCAAAGCCTCGACGGTTATGCCGCATATCTTGCGGCAGGAAGCGAAGACTACAAGACCTACGAATCCTATTGCGGCGAAGTGCGTACCATCCGTGCATGGGCCTACTACTGCCTGGTGACCAATTTCGGTCCCACCGTCATCTACCGTGACAACCTGCAGACCGATTTCCGCCGTTCTACCGTAGAGGCCGTCTATAATTATATGCTGGAAGATTTGAACTACGCCATCGAAAAACTGCCCCGCATGCGTCCCAACCAGATGGAACACAAAGGAGCCGTGACAGCCTTCACCGCCCAAGCATTGGCCGCCCGCATCTATCTGCTGAAAGGAGACTATGCACAAGTGGAGACACTGACCGATGACATCATCAAGAACGGTGGATTCCGTCTCTACGACGACTTCTACCAGCTGTTCAAGATTCCCGGAAAGTTGTGTGACGAGTCTTTGTTCGAATGCCAGGTGACGGACTACGGCAACGGTTCCGGCGATTATCTGGGCGTAGACCAGTGGTTCAATTTCCAAGGTCCGAACATGGCGGAAAGGTATGATGAAATAGTGAACGCAGACGGAACCATCAGCTACAAGCAGGCCGAAGGCACCAAGTCTATAGGCGGCTGGAACTTCATAGGCTATGAACCCGAGTTCGTGGCATGGGCCGAAGCCCGTGGCGAAGGTGTGCGTGCCGAAACTTCTTTCCTGAAAGCCTTGAGCAAGACGCGCGAAGGTTGGCAGGTAGGTCCCACATCGGCCACCAAGACCGACTGTTGGAACGGCAAAGGTTACCTTCCCTACAATCAGATGACCCTGCCACGCACAACCTACGGAGCCAACAACAATGTGCGTATCATCCGCTATGCCGAAGTACTGCTGATGAACTCCGAAGCCAAAGTCAGACTGGGCAAGGATGGAGATGCAGGCTACAACGAAGTGCGCCAGCGTGCAGGCATGAGCACCAAAACCGGTGTGACCTTGAAAGACGTGATGGACGAACGCCGAATGGAGCTTTGCGGCGAATGGTGTGCCCGTTATGTGGACTTGGTGCGTACCGGCGATGCTGCCACCGTACTCGGTCCCAAAGGATGGACAGCAGAAAAGACTTATTGGCCCATACCGGCCAACCAGTTGGACGACCTTCCTGATTTGAAGCTGGAACCCATTGACGGAATTGCCGAATAAATCCGTTCCAATATGGTAAAAAGATTCCTAATCAGTTGTGGAATAGCCTTTGCCGCTCTGGTGGCAAAGGCAACCCCTGACGATTCCATCAAAGTGGTGAAGGGGCAAGTCAGTGACTATTACATCACTGTAACCCAAGACCGTATCGTAAAAGGACACGTACTGGACACCAACCGCCAGCCACTCGCAGGCGCCACAGTCATGTTCTTCGCAAGTCCCATGCACAATACCACTGCCCACGACGGCAGCTTTGCCATCAAAGGAGCGAAGAACGACGTGCACCTGTATGTCTACTATCCCGGGAAAAAGATAGTGAACAGAATCCTGGCACTGGATGAAACCGATATTGAGGTAGTGATGGAAAAAGAGGTACACAAGGCAACCGCAATCTGCCGCCCCGCCCAGGCAACCCGGTGGTATGACCCGCAGGCACCTCTGTCGCGTACCTTCTGCAACCCGATGAACATCAGCTATAATTTCGAGCCTTTCAACAACAATGTACGCCCCAACGGGTCGTTCCGTTCCTCGGCCGACCCGATGGCTGTGGAATACAAGGGAGAATACTTTCTGTTCTCCACCAACCAGGGCGGTTTTCACTATTCCAAGAACCTGGTGGATTGGGATTTCGTTCCTGCCGGCTTCCAACGCAAGCCTACGGACGACGACCAGTGCGCACCGGCAGCCTATGTAAGCGGTGACACGCTGTTCTATACCGGCTCCACTTACGAAGGTCTAGCCGTGTGGTACAGTACACACCCCAAAACGGGACGTTTCAAACGTGCCATCGAAAAGAATGTGCTTCCCACATGGGACCCCTGCATGTTTCTGGACGATGACGGCAGACTATATATGTATTATGGCTCCAGCAATGAATACCCGCTAAAGGCAGTGGAACTGGACCGGAATGATTTCTACCCCATCAGTAAGATTCACGACGTCATGATGCTCCGTCCTGAAGAACACGGCTGGGAACGCTTCGGCATGAACAATGACGACGAAGTCACGCTTCGTCCATTTACAGAGGGTGCTTACATGACTAAGCACAATGGTAAATATTATTTCCAATATGGCGCTCCGGGTACGGAATTCAAGGTATATGCCGACGGCGTATATGTTTCGGATTCCCCACTGGGCCCGTTTGTCTATCAAAAGCATAACCCGATGTGCTACAAGCCGGGAGGATATGTGCAAGGTGCCGGTCACGGAGGCACGTTCCGCGACGTGAAAGGCAATTACTGGCACGTGGCCACTTGCATGCTCTCCCTGAAGTACAAGTTTGAACGCCGCATCGGTCTCTATCCGGTGGCTTTCGACAAGGATGGTACCATGTATTCATCCACTGCCTTCGGTGACTACCCCAACTGGGCGGAACCGATGGATATAAAGAATCCGGAAGACCGCTTTACGGGATGGATGCTTTTGTCCTACGGCAAGCCGGTGGAGGTTTCTTCCACAGACAGTATCCACGTAGCTTCCAACCTGACAGACGAAAGTATGCGTACCTACTGGGCAGCACGCTCCGGTAATCCCGGCGAATGGGCTAGGATAGACCTGGGCAGTACAAAGAATATACGTGCCGTGCAATTGAACTTCTACGACCATAAAGCGGTCCAATACAACCGTGCCATGGATATCTATCACCAATACCGTATTTTTGCTTCCGAGGATGGAAAAGAATGGACATTAGTCATAGACAAGAGTGACAGTGACAAGGATTGTCCGCATGACTACATCGAACTCAACGAGCCGTTGCATGCCCGTTATCTGAAATACGAGAATGTACACATGCCTACGGGAAATGTCGCCTTGTCCGGTTTCCGCGTCTTCGGAAACGGTGACGGTGATGTCCCACAAACCATAAAAGGACTGACCGTGAAACGTGACAAGAAAGACCGCCGGAATGCCCTTATCTCCTGGCAACCCGAAGCAAGTGCCTATGGCTACAACATCTACTACGGCACTGCCGAAGGCAAGATGTACAATGCCATCACGGTATTGGGACAGACGGAATATGACTTCCGCGGACTGGATGCAGACACGGACTATTACTTCACTGTCGAAGCGCTGAACGAAAACGGACGCTCGCCATTGTGCAAGACGACAAAAAATTAAACACAAAAAATAAAGATATGAAAAAACCAATAATGATACATGTGCTGGCTTTGTTCCTAATTTCCACACTGGCAAGCTGCGCGTCCTGCTCTTCCGACCTGAAGGAAAGCGGGAAAGAAAACGGAAATGAAGAAAAGCCCGACACAGAGGAAGTACGTCCCGAAACATTCGCTTCGGATGACGAAATGCTGGACTATATCCAGAAGGTACATCTGAACTATATGTGGGACGGTGCGGAACCGGTTTCCGGACTGGCACCCGAACGCATTCACCTGGACGGGGACTATCCCGAGAAAGACCAAAGCGTCGTCACCATCGGTGGCAGCGGATTCGGTGTTGCCGGTCTGCTGGTGGGCATAGAGCGTGGCTTTATCCCCAGAGCCGAAGGTGTGAAGCGCCTGACCCAAATTGCCGATTATCTGAAACGTGCCGACCGCTTCCACGGCGTATGGCCCCACTGGCTGTACGGCCCGACCGGAGAGGTGAAGCCTTTCGGACAAAAGGACAATGGCGGCGACCTGGTGGAAAGCTGCTTCCTAATGCAGAGCCTGCTCTGCGTACGCCAGTATTTCCGTGACGGCAACGAGCAGGAAAAGGCACTGGCAGAGAAAATTGACCAACTGTGGAAGGAGATGGAGTTCAGCTGGTATCAGAACGGCAAGGACGTCATCTACTGGCACTGGTCTCCCGAATACAACTGGGAAATGAACTTCCCGCTGGAAGGCTACAACGAAGCGTTGATTGTGTATGTGCTCGCAGCCTCCTCCCCCACTTATCCCGTTCCGGCTTCGGCCTACCACAACGGCTGGGCACGCGGCGGCGGCATCAAGTCCGACTCTGCACCCTATGGCCTGCCTCTGGAGCTGAAGCACAACGGAGCCGAGAAACAGGGTGGTCCCTTGTTCTGGGCACAATACTCGCACATCGGTCTGGACCCGCGCAATCTCAGCGACCGCTATGCCAACTACTGGAACGTGGTGCGCAACCATGCCCTCTCCAACTACCGCTACTGCGTGGAGAACCCGAAAGGCTTCAAAGGTTACGGAGAGGATTGCTGGGGACTTACAGCCAGCTACTCTACCAAAGGCTATGCAGCCCATTGCCCGGGTGACAATGACCATGGCGTCATCACGCCGACGGCAGCCTTGTCCAGCTTCCCCTATACACCGGAGGAATCCATGCGTGCGCTGAAGTATTTCTATTCCAAAGGAGACTGGATTTGGGGCAAGTACGGTTTCTACGATGCCTTCTCCGAAGCAAGCAACTGGACAGTGCCCCGCTATCTGGCCATCGACCAGTGCACCATTGCCCCGATGATCGAGAACTATCGCACCGGATTGTTGTGGAAACTCTTCATGAGCTGTCCCGAAATCCAGGAAGGTCTGCAGAAGCTGGGCTTCCAACAAATCGCATCTAAATAATTTTCTATATAGCATGAAGAAATACTCATTATTAGCAGCCTTGGCTTTCTCTGCCCTCACCGTGACGGCAACGCCCAAAGAAAGCACACCCCAAGGCACTCCGCAGGACATGGACAAGTTCATTACGGAATTGATGGGCAAAATGACATTGCACGAGAAAATCGGTCAGCTCAATTTGCCGGTGACGGGAAACATCGTTACCGGACAAGCCAAGAGCAGCGACGTTGCCGGTAAAATCCGCAACGGTGAAGTCGGCGGTCTGTTCAACCTGAAAGGTGTGAAAAACATCCGCGAAGTACAGAAACTGGCCGTAGAGAACAGCCGCCTGGGCATCCCCTTGCTGTTCGGTATGGACGTGATTCACGGTTACGAAACGGTATTCCCCATTCCCTTGGCACTCTCGTGCAGTTGGGACATGGAGGCTATAGAGAAATCGGCCCGTATCGCCGCCATTGAGTCGAGTGCAGACGGTATCTGCTGGACGTTCAGCCCGATGGTGGACATCTGCCGCGATGCCCGTTGGGGACGTGTATCCGAAGGCAACGGTGAAGACCCCTTCCTGGGTTCGGCCATTGCACAAGCCATGATTCGCGGTTATCAGGGCAAGGATATGAGTGCCAACAACGAGATAATGGCTTGCGTAAAGCACTTCGCACTGTATGGCGCCGGAGAAGCCGGCCGCGACTACAACACGGTGGATATGAGCCGCAACCGTATGTTCAACGAATACTTCCCTCCCTACAAGGCTGCCGTAGAAGCCGGTGTGGGTAGCGCAATGACCTCCTTCAATGAAATTGACGGCGTACCCGCCACTGCCAACCACTGGCTACTGACCGACGTTCTGCGCAACCAATGGGGCTTCGACGGCTTCGTGGTGACAGACTATACAGCCATCTCCGAAATGATAGACCACGGAATCGGCGACCTGCAGGAAGTATCCGCACGTGCCCTGACCGCCGGAACAGACATGGACATGGTGGCCGACGGATTTATCGGCACACTGGAAAAATCCTTGAAGGAAGGCAAAGTGACCGAGGCCGACATTGACAAAGCCTGCCGACGCATCCTGGAGGCCAAATACAAGTTGGGATTGTTTGCCAATCCGTACAAATACTGTGACGTGAAGCGTGCCGAAAAAGAAGTGTTCACTCCCGAACACCGCTCCATTGCCCGCCAGATTGCCACAGAGACATTCGTGCTGCTGAAGAACCAGGACAACCTGCTGCCCTTGCAGCGCAAAGGCAACATCGCCTTGATTGGCCCGCTTGCCAACACCCGTGCCAACATGCCGGGTACTTGGAGTGTGGCAGCCACAGCAGACAAATACAGCACCCTGCTGGAAGGTTTCAAGAACTCTGTCGGCTCCAAGGCCAACATTCTCTATGCACAAGGCAGCAACCTGATGTACGATGCCGACTACCAGACACGCGCCACGATGTTCGGCCGTGAACTGCCCCGTGGCAATGACAAGGAACTGTTGGACGAAGCCCTGAAAGTAGCCGCACAAGCCGATGTCATTGTAGCCGCCCTCGGCGAGTCTTCCGAGATGAGTGGTGAGAGCAGCAGCCGTTCCGAACTGGAAATGCCGGACGCACAGCGCCACCTGCTGGAAGCATTGCTGAAAACGGGCAAGCCCGTAGTATTGGTATTGTTCTCCGGACGTCCCGTAGTGCTGACTTGGGAGAATGAAAATGTTCCTGCCATCCTGAATGTATGGTTCGGAGGTAGCGAAGCTGCCGACGCCATTGCCGACGTAGTGTTCGGAGACGTTTGCCCCAGCGGTAAGCTGACCACCACTTTCCCGCAGAATGTGGGCCAGTTGCCTATGGCATACAACCACAAGAATACCGGCCGTCCTCTGAAAGAAGGCAAATGGTTCGAGAAGTTCCGCAGCAACTACCTGGATGTGAGCAACGACCCGTTGTACCCCTTCGGCTATGGCTTGAGCTACACCACCTTCCAGTACAGTGACATCACGCTCAGCTCCAAGCAACTGAATGCGGACGGCAAGCTGACCGCTTCCGTAACCGTAACCAATACGGGTAACTACGATGCAGATGAAATCGTACAGCTCTATATCCGCGACCTGGTGGGCAGCATTACCCGCCCCGTGAAAGAGCTGAAAGGCTTCGAGCGCATCCACCTGAAGAAAGGCGAAAGCAAGCAGGTGACCTTCACCATTACCCCCGAATTGCTGAAGTTCTACAACTACGACATACAGTATGTATACGAACCCGGCGAGTTCCACGTAATGATTGGACCCAACAGCCGCGATGTAAAGACTACGAGTTTTGAGTTGAAATAGGTATAGTTTTGCTTTTAGGTAAGAGGGCAGTCCGCGAAAACCGGGCTGCCCTTTTTTAACACCGTCACCAAATCTTTTTTGCATTTTGATTGTTCAGAGGAGAAACTGAATGATTTATCCACTAAAAAATCAATGTAATGAAAAAGAACCTAAACCTTCCCAAGAAGAAAATCGGAAGACTGAAAAACCTATTTCTGACGGTGTGCCTGCTGGCAAGTGTCGCCGCATCGGCGCAGGAGAAAACAGTAACCGGCACCGTGACCGATGCCCTGGGTGACCCGCTGATTGGTGCCACCGTATTGGTGCAGGGAACCTCCAATGGCGTGATTACCGACATAGACGGCCGGTACTCCATCCAGGCCATCCCGGAGAACACATTGGATTTTTCCTATGTAGGCATGGTGAAGCAAGCTGTCAAGGTAGGCAGCCAGTCGGTAATCAACGTCCAGATGAAGGACGACTCGCAGATGCTGGCCGAAACCGTTGTCATCGGTTATGGCAGCGCCAAGAAGCGGGACCTTACGGGCTCCATCACCAACATTAAAGGCGATGAAATCGCCAACAAACCGGTGGTCAACCCCGTATCCGCACTGCAAGGCAAGATTGCCGGCGTGCAGGTGATAAACTCCGGCAAGGCAGGCTCCGACCCGGAAATCCGTGTACGCGGAACAAACTCCATCAACGGCTACAAGCCACTCTATGTCGTGGACGGACTGTTCAACGACAATATCAACTTCCTGAATCCGCAGGACATCGAATCCATGGAGATACTGAAAGACCCGTCGTCGCTCGCCATCTTCGGTGTGCGCGGTGCCAACGGTGTGATTATTATCACCACCAAGAAGGCAAAAGAGGGACAGACACGTGTCAACATCAACGGTTCATTCGGTTTCAAGTCCGTCACCGACAAAATTGCACTGACGGATGCAACAGGTTTCAAACAGCTGTACAACGAACAGTTGAGGAACGAAGGCAACCCGGAATACAACTTCTCGGACTGGACGGGAAATACCAACTGGCAGGATGAAATCTTCCAGACCGGATTCATCACCAACAACAACATCAGCATCACGGGTGCCTCGGACAAGAACAGTTTCTATCTCGGTGCGGGCTATGCCTACGAACAAGGCAACATCAAGCACGAGAAGTACAGCAAAATCACGCTGAACATCAGCAACGACTATAAAGTGACGGACAACCTCAAGGTAGGTTTCCAATTCAACGGGGCACGCATGCTGCCCGCCGACACGAAGAGTGTGGCTACAGCCCTGCGCGCAGCTCCGGTGGCGCATGTATTCAACTCCGAGTACGGCCTCTACACCTCACTGCCCGGATTCCAGAAGGCACAGATGAACAACCCGATGGTGGACGTAGACCTGAAGGCGAATACCACGAAAGCCGAGAACTACCGTGGCTCGGGCAACGTGTACGGGCAATGGGATTTCCTGAAACACTTCCAGTTCAAGGCCATGTTCTCCCTGGACTATGCCTCGAACAGCACACGGACATACACCCCGGTTATCCAGGTATATGACGCAAGCGTCGAGGGAGACATAGCCACGCTGGGCAACGGCAAGACCGGAGTGTCCCAAGCCAAAGAAACGGAAATGAAGGTACAGAGCGACTATCTGCTGACCTACACCAACTCCTGGGGAGACCACAGCCTGACGGCTACCGCCGGTTTCACCACCTACTACAACAAGCTCGAGAATCTGAACGGTGCCCGTACCCAAGGGGTAGGCCTGGTCATTCCGGACAATCCCGACAAATGGTACGTCAGCATCGGCGACGCAGCCACCGCCACCAACGGCAGCACGCAGTGGGAACGTTCCACCGTGTCCGTACTGGCACGTATCCTCTACAACTACAAAGGCAAGTACTTGTTCAACGGCTCCTACCGCCGGGACGGTTCTTCCGCCTTCTCCTACACCGGCAACCAGTGGCAGAACTTCTACTCCGTCGGCCTGGGCTGGCTGATGAGCGAGGAAGCATGGATGAAGGACATCACCTGGCTGGATATGCTGAAACTGAAAGGCTCATGGGGCACACTGGGCAACCAGAACCTGGACCGCGCCTATCCCGCCGAACCGTTACTGACGAATGCCTACTCTGCCGTATTCGGCACCCCGTCCGCCATCTATCCGGGCTACCAGCTTGCCTACCTGCCCAACCCCAAACTGCGCTGGGAGAAGGTGGAAGCCTGGGAAGCCGGTGCAGAAGCCAACTTCCTCCGCAACCGCCTGCACTTTGAAGGGGTGTACTACAAGAAGAAAACCAAAGACCTGCTGGCCGAAGTGCCGGGCATCTCGGGCACCGTACCGGGTATCGGAAACCTCGGCTCCATCGAGAATTCGGGCGTAGAGCTTGCCTTGAGCTGGCGCGACCGGATAGGCGACTGGAACTACAACATCGGCATGAACCTTGCCACCATCAAGAACAAGGTGCTGAGCCTCGTGCAGGAAGGCTACTCCATCATAGCCGGAGACAAGCAGCAGAGCTACACAATGGCAGGATACCCCATCGGCTACTTCTACGGCTACAAGGTGGAAGGCGTCTACCAGACCCAGGAGGAGATTGAGCACTCTCCCAAGAACACACTGGCAACCGTCACCCCGGGCGACCTGAAATTCCGCGACGTGAACGGTGACGGTGAAATCACCACGGCAGACCGTACGATGATTGGTAACCCCACCCCCGACATCACCTACGGCTTCACGCTCGGCCTGGGCTACAAGAACTGGGAGCTTGCCGTTGACATGATGGGACAAGGCGGCAATCAGATTTACCGTACCTGGGACAACTACAACTGGAGCCAGTTCAACTTTATGGAGCAACGCATGGACCGCTGGCACGGTGAAGGGACCAGCAACACCCAGCCGCTGCTGAACACCAAGCATACCATCAACAATCTGAACTCCGAGTATTACATAGAGGACGGCTCGTTCTTCCGCATCCGCAACGTGTCGCTGGCATACAACTTCGACAAGGCGCTGATTTCGAAGATAGGCATGCAGGCGCTGAAGCTCTACGTGAACATACAGAACCTGAAGACGTGGAAGCACAACACCGGATATACCCCGGAACTGGGCGGAAGCGCCATCGCCTTCGGGGTGGACGACGGCAGTTATCCGATGCCGGCGATTTATACGTTCGGATTTAATCTGACGTTCTAAAGCCTCTCCCCTAAATAAGAAAGAGTAACTTCAAACCTCCCCCGACTCCTTCAAAGGGAACGGGGAATGAAAAATATAAATTTATGAAACTGATAAAATACATATTTACATTGCTGGTGGGTGCAACAGCCCTCTCACTGACATCCTGCAACGACTTCCTGGACCGCGACCCGCTGGGGCAGTTCACGGAAGATGACTCTCCCAACGCCCTTGTCGGCGGAAAGATATTCAACGTCTACTACCTGATGCGCTCGTACGACATCACTGCCGGTATTCCTGCTTTTATGGTGCACATGGTGCGCAGCGAAGACTCCGAGAAAGGCAGTGACGCCGGCGACGGCAGCAACGAGGCCGCCATGTGGGACGACTTCGAATACACTGCCTCCAACGGCCCCCTGAGTGCCTATTGGGGACAGAACTACAAAATCATCTACCAGTGCAACGAAATCCTGGATGACATTGAGAAGAGCGGACACAAGGACGACACCGAAGCCATCCGCAACCGTGGCGAAGCGCTCTTCTTCCGTGCCTGGTGCTACTTCAACCTGGTACGCGCCTTTGGCGAAGTGCCGCTGGTCACCATCAAGGTAGTGGAAGCCTCCGATGCCAACGTGCCCAAGACTACGGCGGAAAAGATATACGAACAGATTGACAAAGACCTGACCGAAGCCGAAGAATGCCTGCCCCTGCGGTGGGACAGCGACTATACGGGACGGCTGACCTGGGGCGCCGCACGCTCCCTGCACGCACGCACCTATATGATGCGGAACGATTGGGACAATATGTACACAGCCTCCACCGAAGTGATAAAATCGGGCATCTACAACCTGAATACACCGGTCGACAAAGTCTTCACCGTAGAAGGGGAGAATTGCGGTGAGAGCATCTTCGAACTGCAATGCGAAGCCACCGATGCCATGAAAGAGGACGCCAGCATCGGCAGCCAGTTCTGCCGGGTGCAAGGGGTGCGCGGAGCCGGCGAGTGGGACCTGGGATGGGGCTGGCACATGGCCACCAAACTGATGGGAGAAGCTTTTGAACCGGGCGACCCGCGCCGGAATGCCACATTGCTCTACTTCCGCCGCAGCACGGACGAGCCCATCACACCGGAGAACACCAACCAGCCTTATGGCGAGTCACCCGTATCCACCGCCATGGGTGCCTACTTCAACAAGAAGGCCTACACGGACCCGACACTGCGCCGCAAGTACACCCGCATGGGTTTCTGGGTAAACATCCGCCTCATCCGCTACCCGGACGTGCTGCTGATGGCTGCCGAAGCCGCCAACGAGAAAGGGCTGACGGGCGAAGCCGCCGGGTATCTGGAACAAGTACGCGCCCATGCCCGCGGCACACTGGCAGACGTGCTCCCGAAGGTAGAATCTGCCAGCCAGTCTGTGCTGCGTGACGCCATTCGCCACGAACGCCGCGTAGAGCTGGCACTGGAACCCGACCGCTTCTACGACCTCGTGCGCTGGGGCATTGCCAAAGAAGTGCTGCAAGCTGCCGGAAAGAATTATCAGGACAAGAATGCGCTGCTGCCTCTGCCCCAGACAGAGATAGACAAATCGAACGGAGTACTGGTGCAGAACCCCGACTATTGATACCCGGCCAAAGGAAACAGCCGACCCAATCAATGGCAAAAGGTCTGTTTCATAACTTGCTTTCAATCAAAGCATTGCTACTGCAAAGAGCTGCAGACTTTTTGCAGTGGCACTGCAAAAGTGTTGCAGTAGCACTGCACAACAGTTGCAGTGTCGCTGCAAAGCAGTTGCAGTAGCGCTGCAAACCGTTTGCAGTATCACTGCAGAGAAATTGCAGCACCGTTGCAAAGAAGTCATAGCGCCACTGCAATAGAGTGACGGCAATCTAAAAATAATGAAGGGAACATACTTACAAACAATTAATTCAATATGAATATGAAGAAAATTTTCAAGAGAACAAGTCTGCTGCTCGCGGCCGCTTTAATAGGCGTCACCGCCACCGTGCGGGCGCAGAAGTCTCCGCAGGACATGGACCGCTTCATCGACGCACTGATGCGCCGGATGACTGTGGAAGAGAAAATCGGCCAGCTCAACCTGCCCGTGACCGGAGATATTACCACCGGTCAGGCAAAGAGCAGCGACGTGGCCAAGAAGATTGAGCAGGGGCTCGTGGGAGGGCTTTTCAATCTGAAAGGAGTGGCCAAAATACGCGACGTACAGAAACTGGCCGTAGAGAACTCCCGCCTGGGCATCCCCCTGCTGTTCGGCATGGATGTGATACATGGCTATGAGACCATCTTCCCCATCCCCCTCGGCCTCTCCTGCACGTGGGATATGGCAG
>UMDF01049931.1_pt1 | contig 16675 bp, 14 predicted proteins | sample 1964421 | NCBI WGS metagenome assembly UMDF01 (sample SAMEA4835987, study PRJEB28245) | human gut metagenome | biome: gut microbiome; material: fecal sample | place: Denmark | collected 2008
CGGGCCGGATGATGCGCCGAAAGGCGAAGAAATCGTCAACGGCTGCCAATCGGACAAGCTGATTAATTTAATCGGGCAAACCTCGCTGCGCGAACTGGCAGCGCTGATTAAAGGCAGCGTGTTTTATATCAGCGGCGATACAGGGCCGCTCCACTTTGCGGCGGCGCTTAAAAAGCCGCTTATAGCCATGTATGGGCCTACCAAGGCAGACCGCACAGGCCCTTACGGCAGCCAAAACAGTACAGTAATTATCAGCCCGGCCAAATGCGCAGGGTGCTTAAAAAAACATTGCAGCGACTGGCAATGCATGTACGACATTACACCGGAAATGGTGTACGGGCATTATATAAAAAAGCGTGGTGAAACGAATGGTTGAACTTAACGGCAAAAAAATACTGGTTACCTTTTTAATGCATCTTGGCGATTTAACGCTGACAACGCCGTTTATTCATGCGCTGCGCAAGGCTGCGCCGGACAGCCATATTGCCATGCTGGTGGATGAAAAGTTAAAAGACGTAGTGCTTTTCAATCCATATCTTGATGAAGTAATTACAATCGACAAAAAAGGGCGTGACAACAGTATTCTGGCATTAATTGCCTGCGCGCGCCATTTAAGCAAGCATAAATTTGACGTATTGATAAATCTGCATCCTAACGAAAGATGTTCTTTTATTGATGCGTTGACCAGTGTTAAACTGCGTACCGGCACAACTCATACCATTTTTAAATGGCGCTGGGATGTGTTTACGCCGCTTGACCGCACTATGCACGCGGCGGATATGTATCTTGACGTGCTGAAGCAGCTTGGCGTAAAAGACCTGACAAATAACGGGCTGGAAATTTTCCCGGGTGAACGCCATGTTAAAGAAGCGGCAGATTTCTGGCAGGCACACGGCGTAACGGATAAAGATAAACTGATAGGCTTTAATATAGGCAGCGCGGTTGTTACAAAGCGCTGGGCACCGGAACGTTTTGCCGAAGTTGCCGACCATTTTGCAAATAATGGCTATAAAGTTGTATATTTTGGCGGTGCCATGGATGAAGAAATGGTGCAGGAGGCCGTAAGCCATATGAAAACTGTGCCTGTTATTGCAACAGGTGCGTTCGGCATCGGCGGGCTGGCAGCAGCCATGCGCAGGTGCAGCCTTATTATTACTAACGACAGCGGGCCTATGCACGTTGCCATCAGCCAGAAGGTGCCCATTGTAGCCATGTACGGGCCGAGCAACCCAAAACTGTATGGTCCTTATACCAAGGACGCTGTTATTGTAACTGCTCAGCCGCCGTGCCTTGGCTGTGCGAGCGGCATGAAGCATAAATGCGACGATATGCAGTGCATGACGCGCCTTACGGTAGCGCAGGTTATCGAAGCGGCAGAGAAAATGTTGGAAAATAGATAGGCAGTTAGTTTTAATTTTGCTAGGTCAGTAGGAGTAAAAAATGAAAGTACAAATTAATGAAGAATCTGCTAAAAAATTTACACGGCAGTATTTTGAAAAACAAAAAATTGTACAAAAAACATATGAATATAAATATGCCTCCAGCGATAAGCCTATGATGCATATAGCTTTTAATATAGATATTAATTTTTTTATGCCAACAGGCGTAACTATTACTTCTATTTTGGAAAATAATAAAGATATGAATTTTACTTTTCATATTTTTACGGATGAGGCAGATGAAAAAGATTTACAAAAAGTAAAACAAACTGCTGAAAAATATAAACAAAACTGCATTGTCTATATTATGGATATGGAACCTTTCAGCCATTTTCATATTAAACATGCGCGTTTCAAACGCGTAAGTTTTTTCCGTTTATATATGCCTAAGGTTTTAAAGAAAGTAACAGATAAGTTCTTATATATTGATGCTGATTTGATTTGCATTAACAGTATACGTCCTTTTATGGAAATTGATTTGGGTGATAAAATTTTAGCTGCAGCAGCTGATTTACCTGAAGCTTCACATATGCGCAGCACTTATCTTGGATTAAATAGCGGTAAATATCTTAATTCCGGTGCATTATGGATTGATGTAAATAAGTGGGACGCCAATAATGTAACAGAGAAATGTTTTGCTTATCAGGGAGTCCCGGCCGAGAAATTTACTTGTCATGACCAGGATGTTTTAAATCTTGTTATGGATGGAGATATAAAATTTATTGATGACAGATTTAATCATTTGGGATTTGATGGCAGCAAAGTTCCCGAAGGATGCATTATTTATCATTTCTTCGGACGCGAAAAACCATGGGATATTGCTTTAACAGAATATGATAAATTATGGCGTAAATATTTGGAAATTTCTTTCTGGGATAATATTGATGATCCTTTGCCGCCTAAAAAGCCTAAAAATTACCATAATTACAAACAAGCAGGTAAATTTTATTCCAAGCATGGTGAAACTATAAAAGCAATAAAATGCTATTTCTGGTATACAGTACTAAAAATAAGATTTAAATTATAAAAAATGGAGCATATCAATTATTGATATGCTCCATTTTTTACTTAATAATTTTATAAACGCCAGAAACGGTATCCTTTTGTATGCAATTCTTCAATATTGCAAAGATTTTTTATATCAATAATTACTTTTTCACCGTTTGGCATTTCTCTAAAGAAAGTATTGATTTTATCTAAACCGAGCTCGGCAAATTCTTTATGGGCAACAGCTAAAACAATACCATCAAGTTCTTTTATTTCGTCCATGGTATTTAATCTAATTTTGTATTCCCGTTCAACTTCTTCTGCATCAGCCCATGGGTCAACAACGAGAGGGTCAATACCATATTCATGTAACCGTTTGATGATATCTACAACTTTTGAATTACGGACATCCGGGCAGTTTTCTTTAAAAGTAATACCTAAAATGGCAATTTTTGCATTTTTTACAACTTTACCGGCTAAAACAAGCTGTTTAATAATTGCATCAGCGACGAAGCTTCCCATACCATCATTTACCTGACGCCCTGAAAGTATAATCTGGCTGTGGTAACCAAGTTTTTCTGCTTCATAAACAAAATAATATGGGTCAACGCCAATGCAGTGGCCGCCAACTAAACCGGGGCGGAATCCTAAAGCATTCCATTTTGTATTCATAGCATCAACAACTTCGTTTGTATCAATACCCATTTTGTCAAAAGCCATAGCCAGTTCATTCATGAAAGCAATATTTATATCACGCTGGCTGTTTTCAGCAACTTTAGCAGCTTCAGCAACTTTGATGCTTGATGCTTTGTGTACTCCGGCCTTTATTACAAGTTCGTAAACAGAAGCAATTGCTTCAAGGGTGTCTTTATCCATGCCGGAAACAATTTTTTTAATGTTTTCCAAACGATGAAGTTTATCACCAGGGTTAATACGTTCCGGCGAATAGCCGATTTTAAAATCCACGCCGCATTTTAAGCCGGATTCTTTTTCCAAAATAGGTATGCAAATATCTTCCGTAACGCCGGGGTAAACGGTTGATTCATAAACTACAACAGAGCCTTTGGTTAAGTTTTGCCCTAAAATAGTACTTGAACCGATAATAGGTTTAAAATCAGGTGTTTTATCTTGGTTAATAGGCGTAGGTACGGCGATAATATGAAATTTGGCTTTGCGCAAATCTTCCGGATTAGTAGTAAATTGAATAGTTGTATTTTTTATTGCATCGTCGCCGACTTCTTTAGTGGGGTCAATGCCTGATTTGTATAAATCAATTTTAGCGCTGTTTAAATCGTAGCCAATTACATTTAAATGTTTGGCAAAAGCAACAGCTAATGGCATGCCAACATAGCCAAGGCCAATAACAGAAAGATTTGCTTTTTTATTCACTAAATCGTCATAAATTTTAAGCATTGGTAAAATCTCCTTTTATTCCCCATCTGTTGATGGCTTCTTTTTCAGTAATAAATTCTTCAGGATTTCGTATATTTTTAGTTAAATAAGTATAACGTTCCCAACTTGCTTTATCAATTAACCTGCGATAAGTATACCCGGCGGGAAAATCACTACTATGCCATGCAAATGCATGGGTCAAAATTTGCAGTTTGTCATATTTATTGCTTTTTATAGTATCAATAGGATTATCACGCCAAAAGAAGCGTGAATCTGAACAGTATTTAAATTCCTTAAAAAACACATTAGAATAAGCGTTTATCATACCATTAAAAGTGAGATTGTTTTCCAAAACTTCCGGAGCAGGGCGGTGAAAGGACAATAAATCAACAGGAGCATCCAGAATATTTTCCAAAATGCTTTTTTCTTTTTGAATTGAAGCGGACATATCACCTTCGTAGGCTGTAGTGTCGTAATGCAGTCCAATGCTGAAACCGCGTTTTAGCATATCTTTAAGCATAATCCGGTTTTCTTTCAGCATTGGGTTATAAAAACCGGTTGCCAAAAGTACAAAGTAGGTTGATTTTACGCCGAGCGAATCTTCAAACAGCGAAAAATTATAGCTGTCTTCAATAGAAAAATCAATATCATGCCTTAAAATTGCCGGTCGTTTAAATTGTTTGTAATTTTTAAAATCAGTAATTTCGTAATGATTTTCATGTAGCAAATCAACGATATTTTTATATGTTGCATAACTAAAGTCCATGTCAAAGCTCCTTAAACACACTTTAAATAAATTATATAACTAAATTTGCTTATTGGCAATTATTGAAATAAGCAAAAAGCATCTTATATCAAAGATGCTTTTGTAAAAGTTTTGTTATTTGATTTCTTCAATAAGTTTTTCAGATAAATGAGATGCGTATTTATTACGCAAAACGTCTAAAAACATTTTCCAGCGGCGGAGAATTTTTGTATGGGCGAAATATTTAAAATGATATTCTAATGGTATTAAAACAGCACTGCCCATATCGTTTACAATACGTACACGGTAAGTATTTTCATCTGTTTTTTGAAATAAAATATTTTCGGGAAATAAGACCATTGTTATGATTTCGTTTTTATATAGTTCATCTTTTAGATTTTTTAAAAGATGAACTATTAAATCAAAATTTTCGGCAAAAAGAGTTGGTGAAGTTATAAAATCTTCTAAAGTTTGAGTTTTATTACCATTATAGTCACGAATTATCTCAAATACATAGCCTGTACCTAAATTTGTATTAACTTTTCCAAAATACTGTGGCAAAATACTATAATCTTTATGCCGTCTGTTTAAAACATCAATATAATTTATTTCACGAAGCAGGTCCTTCTGTCCCCCCCCGATTGTACGCGAGCTTGATGCACAGATTCTTATTATGGGGATGTAAAAAACATTTTTTATGAGAACCTTGACCATAAAGCAAAGTGTCATCGAGTTGAAGAATTTGTTTATCTAACATAAAAATACCCCAATTTTAAAAATTTGTTAATTATAAATAAAAACTATTTAAATTAATATATTTTTATTGTAAAGCTAAAAATAGAAAAAGGCAAATATTTTCGTAGATGTTTTGATTTTATGTTATAATTAAATGGGTGCTATAATGAAAAATAATTTAACAGTAATAATTTTAACTAAAAATGAAGAAAAAACAATAAGGCAAGTTATACAAAATGCACAAAAATGTGCTGATAACGTTTTAATTGTTGATTCCGGAAGTACGGATAAAACTGTTGAATTTGCTGAAAGCTGCGGAGCAAAAGTAGTTTACCGTGCGTGGGATAATGACTTTGCAGCGCAGCGTAATTTTGCTTTGCAGCATGTAACAACGCCGTGGGTTTTGTACCTAGATGCTGATGAATTTTTGGATACGGATCTTATTTTTGCTATAGAAAATGTACTTACTAAAAATGAAGAAAAGCAGTATTCTATGCTGCGGCGTATACATGCTTTTGGCTTTAAATATAAGCATGGCATTTTTAAGCCGGATGAAGTTATAAGAATGTTCCGTACAGACAGAGTTCGTTGGGAAGGAAAAGTGCATGAACGCCCAATATGTGAAATGCCTAAAGAACGTTTAAAAGGTTATATTGAACATTATACCTATGAGAATTGGCAGGACTGGTGGGAAAAAGCCGGACATTATACATCCATCTGGGCGGAAGATGCATATAAGCGAAATAAAAAATCCAGTGTAGGCAGTGCATTCTTTCATGCAGCATACGGATTTTTCAGGGCATATATTGTAGAAGCTGGTTTTATTGATGGCTGGAGCGGATTGTATTCGAGTATGCTGCATTTTATATATACAGTGATGAAATATTTAAAATTGAATGAACTTTATAGAAAAAACGGTAAGGCTGATTAAAAGCCTTACCGTTTTTTAGTTGTTATCATCTTTAATAGCAATTTTGCCAAGATTGGTCTTTAATGTTTCGCGTGTAAATTTATATTGCGGCGATGAAAAGCAATTGCTTTCATCAAAATGATTAGATTTTATATTAAAAATACCACACATTAAGTCATAGGCAAGGTCATTGGTAAAATATTGATTTTCATTTTGCCGCAGAGTATTAACTGTTATCGGAAATTTGGTTATATATTCATCAGAAAAATAAGTAAACATTGGTATGCGGACGGTACCAAAACCACCAAAATCAGGCGCACGGCGCTTATCAGGTATGGTTGCATGATCTGAAAAATACAACATTGCCTGCAAATTTAATTTTTGCGTGCCGTATTCCCAAATTTTTTGTAGAATATAATCCGTGTAACGAATGGAATCGATGTAATTAGGTATTAAATCATATTTCCCTGGTTCGCTGAATTTGGCAAAGTTTTGCGGATAACGGTTGATAAAGTTAAAGTGGTTACCTTTTAAATGAATAACGACAAAATTATTTTTTGTTGGGTCAACTTCGTCCAGATAATCGAGCAAAGCTTCATCATATTGTACCTGGTTTAAATTTTGTTTTGTCCATTTAGCTGTACCGGAGGTGTTGGCAACTAAAGTTACAGGCGTATCAGCACTTCCCAAATGACCCTGATTACTGTACCAATGCGTTGTGTAACCGGCTTTATGTGCGATATCAATAATAGAACATGAAGTATAAAATTGTTTGTTGTTATACTGATTGAACTCCGTTAAAGCACGTTCTAAACACCGTACTGTATTTGCCTCGCAGGAATATGCATTTGGATATAAAATAAAATGTTTGTCATCCTTTTTTGCTGAAAGCCATGGCGTTGTTTCTACCGGATAATCAGTAAAAGCGCTCATATAATCACGCGAAGCAGATTCGCCGATAACCATAATAATGGTAGATGGCTTGTTAAACAGCGGCTGTGCAGGTGTAACGGTTAAATCCTTTATGCGTTCCTGCATATTGGTTTGGTACAGCAGTGTTGTCGCCATATATTCTTTTACGTCAAGCCACAATTCTACAAAGCCGGTGCGGCGGAAGGCTGCTCTTTCGGAAAGCCACAGATAAACAGTTAAAAAGGCAAATACACCGGAGGTAAGCCCTGCCTGCCATAGCTCCATGCTAACAGCAGGATATTGTAGGTTAGCGTATACCATAAAGGCGTAAATTAAAATTGCCAGCGCAAAAATGCAAATGTTAAAGATGATGGAAAACGATTTAAAGAACTCAATAATTTCATTGTAATGGGTGTCCTGAATCATACTCATACCGTCTTCGCTGACGCAGGAGCCGTATAAATAATAATATACCCACTGCGCAACCGGAACAGCGCAAATTAAAAATTCGACAGTTGCAATAACCGGTAAAACAAGGTGCGGAAGCAGGTTAAAGTTAATTACTAAAACCTTTAGCGACATCAGCCAGCCAATAACGTACAAACCAAATACAATATCAAAATGAAAGCCAAAATCCGACGACACTTTACGGTTGGTTAAAAAATAAAACAGCGGATAAGTAATAACCCACATAATGCCGGTAATAAGGCTTGTAATAAATATGGGGCTTGTAACCGGCAGGCTTGCACAGTATAAAGGGATAACCGGCAGCACTGCGCAGGGAAAAAAGCGCCTTAACTGCAAATATTCTGCCTTGTGCCCCAGCCCGTGCGAAACCTTTAGATAAAATAAATACGGAAGTATATATAAAATTAATCCTAAAATAAGATATTCGTTCATCAACATAAATCACTCCAATAAAAATATCCTGTTAAATTATAGCACAGAACGGCAAAAAATAGTACCGCCAATAATGTAGTGTGGTATAATTATAAAAGAATAAAATGGGAGAATAGCGATGAAAAATCTATATCTATGCTTAACGGATTTTCAAATTTTAAATGCTTTAAATTTACAGCTGTCGAAATTTAAAAATAAAAAAGCAGATTTATTTTTTATAACTAATAAAGAAGGTAATGAGCAGCTTGCCGAAAGACTTGCCGGAACAGGAATTTTTGAAAAAATTTACTTATTTAACAACTCAAGAATACAGGGGTTGCACCAGTATGTGCGTTCAACTGTAGAGGGGAAAACAAACAAAGGCTTTGCTGCAGCGCTTGTAACTTCTGTTAACGAAGCCGTTTATAAGCTGCGTTCTAAATTCAGCGGCGAAGCATACAGAATTAATGCTAAAATTGTTTTGGGCGGAAAAATGGACTTTGCAGCTTATGACGAAGTGTTCTGCCTTGATAAACGCTCGCTTGTAGTTGACTGTGTAACACAGATTTTAAAAGAAACAGGCGGAAAATGCAAAATAAACCTTTTGGACGAGGGCACCAGCACTTACTGGCGTTCTATTTTAAAAACTAATTTCCCCGTAAGCGATATCTACCTGTATGAGCCGGAGCTTGCAAACTATTATGCCGAAGGCTGGCAGGATAGAATTTATAAAATTCCCCAAATTGATTACAGCGATGAAAAATTCCGGGCAGTAATTAATAAGGTTTTTGATTTTAAAGACGACAGTAATTACCCGCATGACGATAGCGGCAGCCTGCTTTTAAAAGATAAAGTTATCTTTTTTGACCAAAACTGGGACCCGATGCCGGAATATTTTAAGCACCTTAATAAATTTATGATGCTGCTTTTGCATAACCCATATAAAAAGCATAAAAAGGAAAGCGCTTTTTATGAACGCAAAATGCAAATGTTCCGAATAACGGCAGATAACAGTGGCGGTAACGACGTTATGGTAAAGCTGCACCCGCGCAGCCCGCTTAGCTTTGTGGCAGATTACCAAAAAAGTAAATGTGCTATGGCGCCCAATTTAAAAATACCCTGGGAAGTTTTTATGGATAACTGCCGTTTTAACAATAATATTTGGGTAACGGTAAGTTCTACCGCTTTATGTACCTATAAAATGATTTTTGCCGATTCGCGCGAAGATATACCGATGATTTTCTTGTATAAAATTGTCTACGACGGCAACAAAAGTTATCAGGAAGATGACCAATTCTTTAGAAGTTTTCAGAAAAAATATCCGCAGTCAGTATTTATACCCGAAACAATAGAAGAATTTACACAAATTTATAAAAAACTTATTATAAAAATGGACAACAAACGGAAAGACAATAAATGAAGGATATTTGCGTTTTAAACATAGTAATTGCAAAAGTGTGGGGCGGCGGCGAGCAGTATGTTTATGATACCGCCAAAGCAATGAAAAAACTTGGCGTAAAAGTTTACATCGCTGTTGATAAAACCAACACAGCTATGCAGCAGCGCTTTGCCGAAGCAGCAGAAGTTGTAACATTTAATTTATATTCTGTTGCCGGGATTTTTGCTGTAAACGGCATGGCAGATTTTATAAAAAAGCAGCACGTGGATATTATTAACTGTCATAGCGGTCATGCCATGCAGCTGTGTCTGCTGCTTAAATTTTTAACAGACGCTAAAGTAGTTATGTTTAAACATAATGCCCTGCCTGCTAAGCATGATTTTTACCATAACTGGCAGCGTAAAAACACAGATGCTTTTATTTGTGTATCGCGTTTGGTATATGATTTGCAAATACAAGGTCTTGCAGAAGCCGAAAAACAAAAATATCATCTTGTTTATAACGGTATTGATACAGAAAAATTTGACAAATATAAAAATATAAAAAAAGATCCCGATAAATTTGTCATCGGCTATGCCGGGCGTATTGCTGGTGATAAAGGCATAGATATATTGCTGCAGGCATTTGAAAAATTATCGGAAAAGTACGATAATATATATTTGCAGCTGGCAGGCACGGATGAAAAAAACTATTTGAAACAAATACAGCAGTTTATTGATGGGCATAACTTGCAAAACCGCATAAAATATTTAGGCAATCAAAAAGATATGGAGCGTTATTATAAAAAATTGAATCTTTTTGTATTGCCTTCTGTTGTAAAAGAAGCCTTTGGGCTTGTATTGTGCGAAGCTATGTACTGCGGTGTGCCGGTTATAACCACTAACAGCGGTGCTCAGGGCGAGATAATAACAAACGGAAGCGACGGCACAATAGTGCAGTCTGGGGATGCTGAAGCATTGGCTAAAAGTATTGAAGATGCCTATAATAATTACCAGCAATATTTAACAATGGCAGCAAACGCCAAAGAAAAAGTAAAAGCAAAATTTAGCGTAATAAAATGTGCAGAAGAATTGATAAAAATTGATGAAAATATTTGCGCCAAGAAGGTGAAAAGATGAGCTACGTTAGTAAAGTTATTGAATTTGAAAATAATAAAGAAAATACAAAACACATACTGCTTTGCGGTGATAAAAACTATATAAAATACTGCGGAGTTACGCTTACATCAATTTTATTAAGCAACCCTAACGAAAGTTTTACCTTTCATATCTTTTGCGATGATATAAGCGAGCAGGATATTGCAAAAGTTAAAGCGACAACTGAAAAGTTTAATACAAATATAATAATTTATTATCTTGATTTAGATTTGCTTAAAAACTTTTCCAGTAATATGGGCGGAAATGACCATATTTCAATAGCTGCATATTTTAGGTTTATTGCTTATAGCGAATTAGCTAATAATATTGATAAAGTGCTGTATTTAGATTCCGATATTTTGGTGAAGGGTAGTATTGCTGAATTTTGGAATGTTGATATGAACAGCAAATGTGCTGTGGTTATTGAAGACGCCTACGGCAATGATATGGCAAAGCGTGTTGGAACGGAGAAGTATTTTAATTCTGGAGTAATGTTTGTTGATTTAGAAAAATGGAATAAAAATGATTATACGCCAATTTGTATAAAAAAGGCAACGGAAAAAGTGTACCAGTTTTTAGACCAGGATATTTTAAATATAGTTTTAGATAAAAATATTATTTGGCTTGATAAATATTATAACTACAATTATAGTTTATCAAGATTGATGGATAAGAGTAAAAAGCCAAGTGCTGAATGCTTGCCAAAAGAAGTAAAGATTTGCCATTTTATTGGCGCAAGTAAACCATGGCATTCATGGGTTCAATGCATTGATGCAGTTAAGCAGTACAATGCAGTAAAAGAACAGTCTAATTGGCGTGATAATCTACTTATTACTCCTTTTGATATGAAGAAAAATAAATATAAATATATGCACAAATTTGCAAGATTAGCAAAAAAGGAAGGAATGTATAAAGAAATGGTTTATTGGTATTTTAATTATTGCTTTAATAAAATTTTGAAATAATAGCATAAGCAAGATTATTATAATGATATTTCGTAATTATTACAAAAAGGACTGAATATAATAAATGAGAATACTATTAATAGATTTCTGGAGCGTTGTTAAATCAGTGGGTGGAACAGAAAAAGTATTATGTAGTATGGCAAATGCTTTTATTAATAAAGGTCATGTAGTGAATGTTATTTGTTGTGATTATAAAAAGGGTTTACCTGCTTTTTATCTAGATAAAAAAATTAATTTTGTTAATTTGAATGGTACTGGAAAAGAATTGAAAGCACCGTTTTATATGAAAGTAAAAAGAGAAGCTTTAAGAATTATTAACTGTTTAGATAAAGATAAAAGTTATCTTGAAACTCATTATTATGGTTTAGGTAAAAGGTTGAAAGATGAAATAAAAATAATGAAACCGGATATTATTATTTCATTTGATCCAAAATCGTTAAACTTATTAAATTTAATTAACAACAAAATTCCTGTCATAGCAATGATTCATACATCGGCAAGTAATTTTTTTAATTCATCTATTTCTAATACGTTAAAAGAATCTTATAAGAGATGTAAAATAATACAAGTGCTTAGTAAAAGTGATGTAGCGTTAGTAAAACGATTTATTGATAATATACCTGTAATTTATATACCAAATGCTATAGAACAATATCCCGTTCATAGAGAGCATATTAATTATAAGATTATACATATAGGGCGTATAGATAATGACTCAAAACAACAAATGAATTTAGTAATGGCATTTAATAAAATTGCTGAAGATTTTCCACGCTGGGAAATAGAATTTTATGGAGAAGCATATTCAGAAAAGACTAGAGAATATAAAGCTCAAATTTTAAAATATATTGATGATAATAGGTTAAACGACAGAATTAAATTTATGGGTGTAAGTAATAATTTGAGCGAAGTATTTAAATATGCTGATATTTTTGCGTTCCCAAGTAAATTTGAAGGTATGCCATTAGCATTATTAGAAGCAATGAGTTCCGCTTTACCTGCTATAGGTTATGCTTCTTGCCATAATGTAAATATATTAATAAAAAATAATGTAAATGGTTTTTTGTGTAATGATGGGATAGATGATTTTGCAAATAAATTGTCTATGTTAATGTCTGATGAGCAATTAAGAAGTAGATTAGGAAAAGAGGCACAAAAAACAGCATTAGAATTTTCACCAGAAAAAATATGGAATGAATGGGAAAATGTTATAAATGATGTAGTTAATAAATTTTATTAAAGTCAATATAGGTGCTGAATATGAATTTACTAAAAAATATTGAATTTTTAAATCCAATAATATTAACATTGTGGATAGGATCTTTGTGTTTTGATAAATTTTATAAAGCGACTACTGTTTGTATAATATTACTCTGTTTATATAATTTATTTATAAAAATTTTCAAATGGCGAAATGTTTATATTGTTGGCCAAATTATTAATTTTATTACACACAATAAAATATTGATTATAACTTACTTCTCATTCTTATTTACAAATACAATAAATAGCATTTTATTTTATAATGAAATAAATAGTGTTAAATTTTTAGTTGATTTTATTAAATATAGCCTTTTTATAATTGTTCCGATATTTTTAATTAATAGTAGGCAAATAGTAAAGCAAGTGTGCATTGGAATGGCAATTATTTTAGTTTTTCTTTCTTTGAATGCAATATATGAGTATTGTATGTTAAATTATGATAGAGTTGGTATGCCATTTCCAAATTTATTTGGCTGGATATTATTAATATTAGCTCCATTTGGAATAATTGGATTAGAGTATTGTAATATAAAAAATAGGATAATAAAGTTTTTAGCTTTAATTATTCTAATAGTTCTTTTTTCAATAGCATTTATTTTGACTCAATCAAGGGGTAATTGGCTTGCTTTTATTATTGCTATTGTAATAATATTGTTTCATGGGCGTAAATATTTTAATAAAATTTTATTAAAATATTTATTTTTTGGTTTTTTGGTAGCAAGTATTATATTTTTTCCAATTATATCTAAAAGAGTAAATGACACAATAAATTATAAAAGTAATTATTCTGTTGAAAGATTATATATTTGGCAAGCGGCATTAAATATGGGTAAAGATTATTTTTGGACAGGCATTGGATATGATAAGGATAAATTTATGGAACTTTATGATTCTAAATATCATTTGGGAGAATCAAAAGAAAGGCATATAGTTCATCCACATAATTTATTTTTATATTTTTTTGTGCGAGGGGGTATTTTTGGAATTATTGGGTTTATACTTTTCATTATGGCTCAATGTAAATATTTTTTAAATAAAAAAATAAATGAATTTGAACAGAATCCATTTAGATTAATAGGAATATGGTTTGTTTGTGTGACAGTAATCAGTCAATTAGTTGATGTAAATTTTCATTTTATAGAAATGCAAAAAATATATTGGGCGGTACTTGGAACTATCATTAGCAGTTTTGAATTAGTAAGGAGATAATACATTTGAAATTAGGTTATTTAGAAGGAATACGCGGTATTGCGGCTTTAATAGTCGTTATTTGGCATTACGTTTTATATTTTTATCCTCCGCTTGCGAATACTGGGGATATGTCGTTTAAAGAATTTTTTAATTATACTAGTTATGAACAGCTTTTAATGCTTGCTGCGAAAACCCCATTATGTTTATTCTTTCATGGACAGGCATCAGTACGTTTATTTTTTGTTTTAAGTGCTTTTGTGCTTACTTATAAATTTTTTAGAACAAAAAATTATGAATATCTTTCTGCCGGAGCAATTAAAAGATATTTTAGATTATTAGGACCAGTTGTTTTTAGTTTGTTTATTACTTATATACTTGTTAATTTATCTTTAGTAAGTAATGTTTTCATTGCTACAGAATTTAGTATCAAAGAATTTTTTAAAGAAGCGTTTTTTGGTGTTTTTGTGAATGGTTCATCACCTCAAAATCCACCATTGTGGACAATGTCATATGAATTTTTTGGTTCGATGTTAGTATTCTCTGTTGCAGCATTGTTTGCAAAATATAAACGCCGCTGGATTATTTATTTAATATTGGTACTATTATTTCATAAAACGCATTATTTGGCATTTGTTTTTGGCATGATGTTGAGTGATTATTTTACATCAGAATTATATTCAGAATATCACGATAAAATCTCTCACTCGAAAATAATTGTCTTTTTAATAACAGTTAGTTTGTTTTTATATACAATATCCGGAGTAAGACAACAAATTTGGGGTTCAGCAATTTTTATTTTCTGTGTGCTGCATTCTGAAAGTTTAAAGAAATTTTTTAGTCATACTGTATTTTTATTTTTAGGGAGAATTTCATTTTCGATGTATGTAATGCATGCTGTTATTTTGTCGTCATTTTCTTATTATTTAAATAAAATTTTAATTGGATATATCAATAATTTTCTTTCAATGATTGTGACTTTATTAGTTCCTTTGATAATTCTTATTCCTGTTGCTTGTTTTGTAGAAAAATATATTGACCGTAACAGTATTAAATTATCTAAAAAGGTTTACGAGGTTATTGCTAAATAGCTGGAGCTTTACTATGCCGATAAAAATAATTAAAATCCTTCTTGCCGGGTTGTTTGCCGGACATTTGTTAAAAGCGAATAGAGTGCGTTCTGTGGCGCGGTTCAGCCGGGCAGGATGGGTTATGTTTTTTACGGCGGTTAAGTTTTTCTGGCTGGTGTTTAAATATGCGCGGCAGAGGGAGAAAGAGTTAAAGAAAAAGCTTTGATTTTTTATTGTTTTATTATATTTTTTATTTTGGGTGATTAGTGTGAATAATGAAATTGTTGTTTTTAAAGATAATGAGATTGAATTAAATGTTAATCTGTCAACGGAAGAAAATACTGTTTGGTTAAATGCAAATCAAATGGCACTATTGTTTGATAAGGACGAAAAAACTATTAGAAAGCATATCAATAACGTTTTTAGAGATAAAGAACTTGATGAAAATAACAACACGCAAAAAATGCGTGTTGTTGGTGTAAAGCAATTAGTTAGTTTTTATACTTTAGATGTCATTATTTCTGTTGGTTATCGTGTTAAATCGCAGCGCGGCATAATTTTTAGGCAGTGGGCTAATAAGGTTTTAAAGCAGTATCTTTTGCAAGGATATGTAGTTAATGAAAAACGATTGCAGGCACTTAATAAAACTGTGCAAATTCAATCGGAAATTATTGCAGATATTGCCGGAATTGAAGCTGATGAGGTTTTAAGAGTAGTTAATGAATATTCCAAAGCGTTGGAACTTTTGGATAAATATGACCATCAGTGTATAACTGCGCCGGAAGGAAATAAATGTATATATTGGTTAAAATATGATGAGTGTATGCAGCTTATAAAAAATATGGAGTTCAGTGCTTCTTCCGGGATTTTTGGTTTAGAAAAAGAACCAGGTAAATTAGAGAGTATTTTATCTGCAATTTATCAAACGGCTTTCGGTCAGGAGGTTTATCCGACGTTAGAGGAAAAGGCGGCAAATCTTTTGTATTTTGTTGTTAAAGACCATCCGTTTAATGACGGCTGCAAACGCATTGCGGCGGCTTTGTTTTTATACTTTTTAGAAAGGAACAAGGCATTGTTTAATAAAGATGGCAAAAAGATTATCAGTGATAGTGCGCTGGTTGCGATAACTTTAATGGTTGCTGAATCAAAACCGGAAGAAAAAGCTTTAATGATTAACCTTATTTTAAATTTTTTACACTGGTAAGTTATAGTTAAGCAAAAGATAGTTGAGCAATATTAAATAAATTTATCTAAAGGAACACACTATGCAAATTATAATTTCGCCGGCTAAGAAGATGCGTGTCGATAATGACGATATTGGCGCGGCACGCTTGCCGGTATTTTTAACTAAAACTGAAGAACTTTTGACTGCCCTGCGCACGCTGGATTACAAAGGCCTGCAAAAGTTGTGGCAGTGCAACGACGCTATTGCGGAGCTTAATTACAACCGCTTGCAGCATATGGATTTGTACCGCAATTTAACGCCTGCCGTTTTTAGTTACGATGGCTTGCAGTACCAGCATATTGCGCCGAATGTTTTGGATGAAGCCGCGCTTGATTATTTGAGCGGGCATTTAAAAATACTCAGCGGCTTTTACGGAATTTTAAGCGCGTTTGACGGTGTTGTGCCTTACCGGCTGGAAATGCAGGCGCGG